>Ga0193958_1000343_pt1 | contig 18196 bp, 16 predicted proteins | sample FB_1_MG_FD_140320 | JGI IMG/M metagenome (GOLD analysis project Ga0193958, IMG submission 140320) | Microbial mat bacterial communities from the Broadkill River, Lewes, Delaware, United States - FB_1_MG | ecosystem: Environmental > Aquatic > Freshwater > River > Microbial mats | place: USA...
AGCAACATAATTACCGCATAAAAGGTACAAATCGTTGAGGCAACCCAGCAATAAAAGCCCAAGCCACGTGCCACGATAGGAATTGTTTGACCACTGGTATCAATGGGGATCTCGTAGAAAAAGAATGCTTGCGACATACATAGTAAGGCCAGTGCACTACTTAAGAGTGCCCACCACGGGTGTTTGCGAAGGAGTAATAGTGATAATGCAGTTAATGGGTTGGCATACCATGCAAACTGAAACATCAGAAAGCCCATCCAGCCAGTTAGGAAAATCCAGAAGCCTTGAATGGGTTGTTGAGTGGTGATGTAAGCCGTTTCTACCATGGCAATACAAAATAATGTGGCTGCGATGAGTAGAAATAAAATAGCAATACCACGAAAAACAGATGATTTAAGTTCTCTCATAATAATTCAGTTTAGTGCCTTTTTAGCACTGGGGATGTCCTTTTTATGGGGTGTTGGCTTAAGTATCCGACTTAAGTAGTGCTGCGACTGCCTGTTGCATGCGTTTAAGTGCAGCGTGTTTACCCGTTAATGTTAAAGCTTTGCAACAATGCGCCCAGTCATGATGTTGTAATACACGCATTAGTAAAAGTGTGGCGTCCTTTCGTGTTATATGGTGTTGATAGTCGGCTAAAGCTACTGGTAGCCAACGATGTAATGCGGCCATTGCCAAGTCATAGCCACAATAACCCTTAGCGAAGCGTTCAAGGTCTTGTCGCTCTGATAAGGATAAGCAATCCTTACTTGGTTGGCAGGCTGCTAAGAGCGCAACACCCATCTCTGGATCATAGTATTTGAGTGCATCTGCTAATTGTGTTTGGTAGTTACGAATGAACCGTGCTTGGCTTGTGTGTAATAACTCTTCTCCAGCGGGGGTCAGCGGGTGAAGCATAACAGCAGAGTGGTAGCCACTGCTCGCCTCTCGTTTTAGGCCTAAATAGGCCATGTGATACGTTGAAGCGCTCCAGAATTGTAGCAAGTTCATACACATTCCGAAACTACTTGATAGATAATCAGCCGTGGATTGCTGTCGAATCTGTGTTAAAAGCTGTGAACCCAGCTGCATACGTTGGCATTTGGGGTGTACCGCAATTCGCATAATACGGTCGGTGTATTGTGTAGCAGCCGCTGGAATACCAGCTTGGAAGGTGAGTATCTGGGGAACTAAATGGCCTTGAGGGCGGCGCTTTCCTTGAAAGATAGCTTGGCTCAGCTCAGGACTTAATCCCCCCTCATGACTGACAATCGCAGTTGCTACAATGTCCTCCTGCAATGTCAGTACATGCACACTCAGTTGGGGGCTATCAAGGAGTTGCACGAGATCAGAGGGGCGTGTTTGGTAATGAGCAATCACCAAGAGTCCAAATAATTGTCGAAGCTGGGTTTCATTTGCTAGTAAGTCAGCGGGGCTAAGTTGCTGATAGCACAGTTGGTCGATGTGAATATGGGGCAATTCATTCATGACAGCAGGTTCAGCATCTAATAACAGTATGTCATTAATCAATGCTTCCAAGGGATCATTAGCCCCCCAGCGAACTGGCTGTTCTAAGCGCATGGCCTTCCAGTTGGGGGTGTATTGCTCAAGGTAGGATTGAAAGCGCACTGCAAAACCTTTGCCATTTCCCTCATAGCCTTGCAAGGTTGTGGAAAAAACAATGCGTGAATAACGTTGTAGCAAGCGGCTTAATAAGGGCACGGGGATGGCACCCGCTTCATCAATTAGCAAAAGGTCAGTGTCTGGTTGTTGCTGATCTAATATATCAGGGGGGTAATAATGCAATCCACTGAACTGGGTAACTTGTTGTAGCAGAGGTTGCACCATTGCTTTGGCTGGTGCGCACACAATAATATGGCTTAAGCCTTCTTGGGTTAATAGTTGATTAGCCACTAAACCTAATGTGGTCGATTTTCCTCGTCCCCGATCAGCGGTTAAGACTAGAGGACGTTTTCTGCGGCCTTTGGCCACTTTAATAATGGCATCAATGACTTGTTGTTGTGCGTGACTAGGGGCGAGTATGGGGGGCTTTTTTGTCGAAGTGCTGAATGAAATGTGTGTGTCAGTGTGCTCACCTGCAGGATAAATAGGAATGTGATGCGCACGGAGTAAGCTTAAAAGACGCTGATAAAAGTGTGCATTGGGGTAGTTTGAGTGATGCTTAGGCAGTAGGAGTATCAGTAAGCCTCCACCCCGAATGGTGCCACTGATGACCCCCAAGGCATTGGCATCAAATTGGGTGGTTGCATCAAAGATCGCAATGTTCTTTTCTTGCCCAAGTTGCTTTTTGGTCTGGTTGTTACTTATAATTGACTGGTTGTTTTTCTTTTCTGGGTCTGGCGAGAGACTCGGGTCATTTTTTAAAAGAAACTGACAGTGTGCTAAACAGTGTGATTGTTCCCCACTGATAATCAGCAATGAGCGGTGTTCAGTATTCATTTTTTCATCAAATTGCAGTTGGATAAATGGAATTGACCGTTGGTCGGTATTGCTTAAGGTGGGAACTTGTCGGGCGACATACAATCTTAAGCATTTCATTAAATGCAAACATCATACCAGTTTAGCGAAGTAAACATTACCATTTGGGGTCATAGATGTTAAAACAATTCGGTGTAGTCCTTTTATTATCAGTTAACCTAGTGGCCTGCTTTGACCGTGACCCAGCAGATGCTGCCAGCAATTTCTCACTAGCATCATCGACTTCTGAAATGGTGTCTAGCGGGGATGCCTTAGAGGAGTTCTCCTTGATTCGTGATGAGTCCTTTGGGGGGCTAAAGTTAGATATGGGAATCGAGGCTTTTGAACCTTTACTTTTGTGCAAAGTAGAAAAAGGGGAGCCAGTGCTTTGGGCGGGGATTGGTGAAATTATCCAAGAGTGGAACTATCAGGACTGTGGAGTGAAATTGCAGTTAAGTACGGTCGATCCGGATACCCCACAAATTGTGTCATCAATTATTGTCAGAGCGCCAAGTACATTACGTACCGCTAGAAATATTCACATTGGCAGTACCGAACAAGAAGTGATGGCTGCTTATGCGGACTATTTAGATGCAGATTACAGTGTACCGGGAGATACTTTGGTGGCGGGCTCGATTTATGGAGGGCTAATTTTCACGCTTAAAAATGACCAAGTGGAGAGTATGTTTTTAGGAGCCGGTGCTGAATAAATTCCCCACCGCTTAGGTTTCAAGTATTCTTACTTAGATGAAGTTTAAGATTGTGTAAGGATTCCCCAATGTTTCGTTTGATTTTAGTGTTTGTTCTGCTTGCAGTCAGCTTATATGCCTTAAGGTTGTGGCAAAGCAGCCGTACTGCCAATAAGACCCATGTACTAAGACGACGCAGCAAAAGTCAGAAGATAGTAGCCTGTGATAAGTGCGGACTGCATGTACCTGAACATGAAGCAATAAAAATAGGGGACCAAAACTTTTGCAGTCTAGAGCACGCCAAGCCACCCGGCTAACGTCCGGCGACCGGCAAGTTCTGCCGGCTTTTGTGTTAAACCAAAATCCTTGGAGTCCAATTCAGTTATATAGCGTCTACCGACTAATCTTAATCGGTGTGTTGCAGCTGTTGACGTTGACTGAAAACATGCCAATGCAGCTAGGCGGCTATGACCCAAAGCTGTTTGATATGGTACTCAATGGCTTTACGGTGTTATCCGTGGTCGCTATTTTTAGCGCGCATTTTCGCTGGCCCTCATATATGGCACAGGTGTATCTGCATCCTGTGACAGATATTGTGTTTTTGTTGCTGCTGATCTTCTCCAGTGGTGGTTTGCACTCGGGCATGGGAATTTTATTGGGCCTTCCCATTATTTTGCAAAATATCCTTCGTCCTGGGCAAATCTCGCTAATGTTGACAGCCATTGCCATTACTAGCTTGCTGGGAGTGGAGATGTACATGCAACATGAGGCGGTTCGTGACTCATCTGATTTATCTTATGCAGGTATTTTGACGCTTTTTATTTTTTCAGCATCTTGGATGCTGGGGAAGTGGTTTGAAAAAGCTTCCCTGACTGCGGAACTTGCCAAGCGTCGTGGGGTAGATTTGGCAAATCTATCCCAGCTCAATCAGTCTATTTTAGATCAATTGCAAACAGGAATTTTAGTGGTTGAGCGCTCTGGCGTGATTCGGCATATGAACCCAACGGCATGGGATATGCTAGGTCGTCCACCGGATTGGCGGAGTAAGCCTCTACGAGACTTTGCACCTGAATTAAATGCGCATTTCAAGCATTGGAGTGCTCATGTTTGTCCAAAGGTGGTGAGTTATGACATTAAGCACTGGCGCACAACAGAGTTGAGCTTTCGCCTATCCCAACTAGGTACACGCTCTAGTGGAGCGGCCCTGATTTATTTGGAAGACACCAGCGCTCAGCGAGAAAAGCAACAGGGCGTTAAAATGGCTTCATTAGGGCAACTGACAGCAAATATTGCGCATGAAATTAGAAACCCACTAGGTGCCATTAGTCATGCAGCCCAGCTACTTTCAGAGTCGCCTGAGCTGAGTAAGCCTGATCAGCGTATGGTGCAGATTATTCAAGAGAACTCAAAGCGGATGAACACCACGATTGAAAGTGTTTTGAATCTATCACGCAAACGCGAAGCCAACCGAGAAAATATTGCACTGGAAAATTGGTTACAAAAGTTTCGGGAGGACTTTGTTAGACAGTCCTCACTTAGCATGAAGCAAATCAATTTATATGTTGAGCCTGCGGGTGCTGAGATTCAATTTGACCCCAATCATTTTGATCAAATTATGTGGAACCTGTGCCGTAATGCTGAAAAATATGCGCATGAAGATGCCGCAGCCCTGCAATTGGACATTCAATGTATGCAGCCGGCACATACGCGTGACCTCATTTTAAGTGTAATGGATAATGGCGTTGGCATTAATGAAGCAGCTCAGGAGCGCTTATTTGAGCCCTTTTACACTACCAGCACAAAAGGCACAGGATTAGGCTTGTTTATGGCGCGTGAGTTATGCCTGAGTAATGGTGCAAATTTAGAGTACGTTCAGCTTAACGGACGGGGGAGTTGTTTTAGAATAGTCTTCGCTCATCGAAAAAGTAGTTAACGATAATAAGAATAGAGAAGCGTTATGGCTCAACAAAAAGTATTAGTAATTGATGATGAACCAGATATCCGAGAATTACTGGAAATCACGCTCTTACGTATGGGGTTAGATACTGCGACTGCAGGCTCAGTGAAAGAGGCTTTGCTAACCATTCAGTCGTTTCAGCCGGACTTGTGTCTGACCGATATGAAGCTGCCAGATGGTACCGGCTTGGATATTGTGCGTTATATCCAACGTGAGTGTGCGCATGTTCCTGTGGCAGTGATTACAGCCTTTGGCAGTATGGAGTCAGCGGTAGAGGCACTCAAAGCAGGGGCATATGATTTTGTCTCTAAGCCTGTGGACTTAAGTAAACTCAGGGATTTAGTACAAACTGCCCTGACTTTATCCGGACATGCTACAGGAACTGAAGGTAAAAGCCGCTCACCAAAGGTTACAGAGCAGCAAAGCTCGATTATTGGTGAGTCTGAGGCGATGCAACGCTTAAATGCAACCATTGCAAAGCTGGCAAGAAGTCAGGCACCGGTATTTATTCATGGTGAATCAGGTAGTGGTAAAGAATTGGTAGCGAATGAAATTCATACTCGTAGCCCTCGTGGTTCAGGGAGCTTTATTCCGGTGAACTGTGGAGCGATTCCTGAAAACTTAATGGAAAGTGAGTTCTTTGGACATAAAAAGGGCAGCTTTACAGGGGCTGTTGAAGATAAACAAGGACTGTTTCAAGCAGCCCACCGTGGCACCTTGTTCTTAGATGAGGTTGCTGACTTACCCTTAGGCATGCAAGTCAAATTGCTGCGAGCGATTCAGGAAAAAGCGATTAAACCCGTTGGGGGAACCGAAGAACTTCCGGTAGATATTCGTATTTTGAGTGCCACTCACAAGGACTTAGAAAGAGAGGTTGAGGCGGGTAATTTCCGTCAGGATTTATACTATCGCTTGAATGTGATTAAGCTTGATGTGCCGCCGCTTCATGAGCGTGGTGGTGACATTGAGTTATTGGCAAACTTCTTCTTAAAGCTGATTGCTGAGCGCTGGCAGTTGCCAGAGATACATTTATCAAGTGCCGCAATGCGAGCCTTAAATCAGTACCCTTTTCCGGGGAATGTACGCGAACTAGAGAATATTTTAGAGCGAGCTTCCACCTTGTGCGAAGAAAATATGATTCAGCCAGAGGATCTTCAATTGCCTGATGTAAGCCCTGTGATGAAAACCGCAGAGGCCATGCAGGCTAAAATTGCAGCGCACCCTGATTGGCACAATGATGTGAATGATGAGCGCAGCCAAATCTTAGAGGCGTTAGAGCAAACCCGCTGGAATCGAACGGCTGCAGCCAAGCAGTTAGGGATGACTTTTAGGCAGTTACGCTATCGGATTAAGAAGTATGAGTTAGATGATGTAGGTTAACAAAGACTTACACTGAGCCCTGTTTTTTAACACTTGTGTTTCTAAATGGCTTACGGTAGCTTGAATGGGTAAATGCTCCAAGCATATATTTCAAGCATGCTGAACAGGGCTCCTTCATGACAGCACCCGTATTATCCGTAACCAGCATTAAAAAACGATTTGGTGAATTAGAAGTATTACATGGACTTTCATTGGAAGCAGATTCCGGTGATGTGATCTCTCTGATTGGTTCATCCGGCTCTGGAAAATCCACTTTTTTACGTTGTATCAATCTCCTAGAGACCCCCGAAGAGGGAACTATCTCTTTATCTGGTGAGCAGATCCAGCTCAACACCGACCGTCATGGCAACCGTGTTGCCGCAAACCCCAAGCAAGTACAGCGCTTGCGCTCTCGAATTGGAATGGTCTTTCAGCAATTTAACCTTTGGTCACACATGACAATTTTACAAAATGTCATGGAGGCACCGGTGCGCGTGCAAGGGGTGTCTAAAGCTGAGGCAAAAGATACAGCACTGGAGTTTTTAGATAAGGTGGGGATTGCACATAAATGTGATGAGTACCCCGCTTTTTTGTCAGGCGGACAACAACAGCGTGTTGCCATTGCTCGTGCGCTGGCCATGCGTCCCGATGCGATTTTATTTGATGAGCCAACCTCGGCACTTGATCCTGAGTTGGTTGGTGAGGTGTTGGGTGTGATGCGCCAATTGGCAGAAGAGGGCACCACCATGATTGTGGTGACACATGAAATGGCCTTTGCCAGAGAGGTGTGTAACAAGGCAATCTTCTTACATCAGGGCTTGATTGAAGAGCAAGGTCATCCTACTGAACTATTTAGTGCACCGAAGTCAGAACGTCTGAAACAGTTTTTATCGAATACAGCGAGTTAAGCCCCGTCGCCTGTATAGAGCTCGATTTAATAGGTGGGCAAACTGGAGTGACAAGAATGAAGCGCATCTTACTACCCTTAGCAATGGCCATGGTTGCAGTAACTGGCTCGGTGTTTGCTGATGATAAAGTTCGTATTGGTACCGAAGGCGCATATGCCCCATGGAACTTTATGAATGATGAGGGAAAGGTCGCAGGATTTGAAGTTGATTTAGGAAACGAGCTTTGCAAACGTGCCAAGCTAGAGTGTGAGTTTGTGGTGAATGAATGGGACTCGATTATTCCTAATATGCTGGCTGGCAACTACGATGCCATTATGGCGGGTATGTCCGTAACCGATGAGCGCAAAAAGACCATTGCCTTTAGTGAGGAGTATTATCCAGCAGATCCTTCGCGTTATGCGGCCTCAGAAGGTGAGACATTTGATTTTGATAAGCTAGAAGGCAAGAAAATAGGCGTACAAGGCGGCACCGTACAAGCGGCATATGCTGAGGAGAAGTATAAAGAAAAAAATACCATTAAAGCTTATGAGAAGCCGGACCAATCAATTGCGGATTTAGCCGCTGGCAACCTTGATATCTTATTGGCTGATAGAAGCTTTTTAGATCCTGTGGTTTTAGGGTCTGGTGGCGCGATTACATTTGTTGGTCCCAAGGTACAAATTGGTGGTGGCATGGCCATTGGCTTGCGCCCCGGTGATAAGGTATTGGCTGAGAAGTTTAATCAGGCCTTAGCCGAAGCTAAGAAAGATGGCACGGTTGATAAATTGATTAAGGACTATTTTGATAATGGTCCATTTTTTAGTGCGGAGTAATTGCACCGTACTCAGTGCCACCTAAGCAGGTGGCACTGTTCATTTGATTGTGGGGAAAATTAGGGATTATGATCGAAACGATCATTGATGCATTAGTAAGTATCTTAGGTGATGACTGGCGAGCTAGCCTTGAATACATCACAAATGGCAAGCACATGGCATGGTATGCCAGTGTAAAGTTTACCTTAATTGCAGCAGTGCTGGGTGCCGCCTTTGCTGTGTTGTTTGGTTTACTGGGTGCAGCAATGAAGCAGGCTCCTTTTGCCCCATTGCGTTGGATTGGTAGTGGCTATGTGAATATTGTCCGTGGTGTGCCAGATGTGTTGTTTTTCCTGTTTTTTCCTTTAGCCTTTGAGCAACTGGTCGAGTACTTTTTTGCTCAATCCCGCTGTAGTGCAGAGGCCTTGGCAAGTAGTGCCTCAGTTTGGCCACCGTGTGAGGCTGCACAATGGTATTTAACAGCGAATGATTACCTACTCTTGGCCTGTGTATCGTTAGGGTTGGTGTATGGTGCATTTGCGGCCAATGTTATTCATGGTGCCATGATTTCTGTACCCAAAGGGCAGTTAGAAGCAGCGCAGGCGTACGGATTTAGTCAAAGGCAAGTGTTCTGGCGCTTTAAAGTGCGCCAAATGTGGGTGTACGCTTTACCCGGTTTATCCAATGTATGGATGCTATTGCTTAAAGCAACATCACTACTCTCACTGTTGCAAATTGCAGATATTGTGTTGTGGGCGGATCGTTTAGGGGCGCCCAACTATTTAGCACGAGCAGGGCTGGTACATCCGGACTGGCGATGGAAGTATTATCTGGCGCTGTTTTTGTTTTATATTTTAATGGCAATGATTTCAGAGCGTGTGTTTCGCATCTTACAAACCCGTGCCAGTCGCGGCATGGTAACGGTGAACTAATATGGATTGGTTGCTTAATAATGCCTTTGTACAAGACTTGATAACACTAGCGCGTCCTGCCACATTTAATATTTACTTTGCTTTAGTGTCGATTCCATTGGGTTTTCCATTCGCAGTTTTACTTGCTTTGGGGAAAAACTCGGCTAATCGTGTGCTGTCTTGGTTGGCCAGAGCCTATATCTATGCATTTCGTGGCTCGCCCTTATTTATCCAGTTCTTTATGTTCTATAGCTTTGCGTTATCTTTGAACAAGACACTCTGGAAGCCGTGGGGAGTTGATGAGATTGTGTTACACCCGCTGTTTTTAGGGCCGTTGGTGTTGATCCTAAATACCAGCGCGTATGCAGCAGAAATCTTTTATGGTGCTTTGAAAACCGTGCCAAAAGGGGAAATTGAAGCAGCCCGAGCGATGGGTATGAACCGTTGGCAAGAGTTTTGGGCGGTGACATGGCCAAATACGATTCGTTTAGCATGGCCGGCCTATACCAATGAAGTGGTGTTTTTGTTTCATGCAACGGTGCTGGTGTATTTCACATTGCCAGTGATTGATGAGCAAAAAGATTTGATGAATAAGGCAGGTGAGTTATTTGAAAAAGACTACAATCTCTTTTTACACTTCTCAGCAGCCGCTTTGTACTTTATTGTCATTTCAATGTTAATTTTTTATGTGCTGGGTTTGGTACATAAGCGTTTGTCGATTCACTTGAAAACAGAGCAAAAGCCCAGGCTTCGATTTGCCCCCAAGTACATGCGCTAGGCCACTTGCCATGTACTCATGTAGTGGTGGCGGTCTTTTGTAGCCACTCCTGTAAGGTGTGATGGAGGGTTTTTATTTTTATGGGCTTAGCCAAAAAATCATCCATACCAACCGTAAAGCAGCGGGCGCGATCTTCACTGAGTACATTAGCGGTCAGTGCAATGATGGGGGTATGTTCACGGTGCTCTTCTGTTTCCCATTTGCGGATACAAGTCGTTGCTTGGTAGCCATCCATCTCTGGCATTTGAATATCCATTAACACTGCATCAAAGTGCTCTTGGCAAAATAACTCAACGGCTTCTTGGCCGTGTTTGGCATGAACAACCTTTAAGCCAAAGGAGCGTAACATCTTCATGGCGACTAATTTATTGACAGGGTTATCTTCGGCCAGTAGTAATTTTCCATGGAGCAGTGGTAAGTCGTCTGTCTGGGTGGTGGGGGTGATTTGCGGGGTGCGCATGATTTTCAACGGCAGCGTAAAGCAAAATGTGCTGCCTTGCCCCAGCTGACTATCAAGTGTAACTTTCCCCTGCATGGCGGATACTAGCTTATGGGTAATGGCTAGTCCAAGTCCAGCGCCACCATGTCGTCGAGTAGCGCTAGTGTCTGCTTGATAAAAGGATGAAAAAAGGGAGTCTTGCTGCTGTTTGTCAATGCCAATACCAGTGTCGGTGACGCTAATGCGCACCATTGCGGTATCTTGGTTTTGTTCCACTAATGAAGTGGTGACAGTAATACTGCCTTGGTCTGTAAATTTAATGCCATTAAGAATGAGATTACTCAGCACTTGGCGAATACGCATGGGATCACCCATTAAACTTTCGGGTAATTCAGGGTCGTTGTGGCTGCTTAGGGATAAGCCTTTATTAATTGCGCTGCTGGTAAACATACTGCTGACTTCATTAACCAACTGCCGCAAATTGAGTTCAAGGCTTTTTACCTCCATTTTCCCAGCTTCGATGGTAGAGAAATCAAGAATATTACTCACAATTGCTAACAGAGAGTCGGTAGAGGCATGAGCGATATTAATATGGTTTGCCTGTTCATCGCTGAGCGTTTTATCTTTCATAAGAAGCTCTAACAGGCCTAAGACACCATTGATTGGTGTACGTAATTCATGACTGACTACCCCTAAAAATTCATTTTTGGTGGTATTGGCAGCTTCGGCTTTGTCTTTAGCAATGGCGAGTGATTTTTGTGCTTCTAATTGCTGTTGTTGTAAATCATCCAGTTGATTTGAGACATGGCTAAGAAAGTGCAGCTCCTTTGAAAGCAGTCTATTGGGGTGGATCTGCTCAGTACTACTGCCTTTAGTCAGTGCTTGTAATTTATGATTAATTTTATTAACTGGAAACACGACTAATCGGGTGAGGCTATTGAGTAGTACCAGTGATAATAAGCCCAAGGTAAACAGCACCATCCCACGCATCAGATTGACATGATGGCTAATATTTTGATGTAAAAAGGTGCTATCCCAAGCAATCTCGATATTGGCAATATGCTGCTCGTCTGCATTAACGGGTAGGCGAATATGCTGTATTGATGGATGGTCGGGCGCTAACGGTACTTTCTGTTTGTGGTTACTGCTGCTAAGGAGCGTGCCCGCTGGGTTAAGAACGCGCACTTGTAATAAGGTGTCATCCACATTTAGCATCGCTGTGATATGTTCATCCAGCTCAGCTAAGTCGTTTTGTAATAATGGTGTGACAATAGTGTGGGACAACAGTAAGGCTGTTTGTTTATTTTTTTCTTCGAAATTGGTGAGTAAGTAATCTGTTTCGAAGTGTCGAATCCATATATCGGCAAGTATCACTGCAACCAAACACGTAGCACCAAAAACGACACTTAATTGCGTGCTTAGTCGCCAGCGGTTGTTTTTATTAGATGTCATGGTGAATTATCATGCGTTAATGCCCGTTTGAGTCATTTATTTTTACCATGTACAAGACATGACTTTTTAAAATTATGACAAACGGAAGATAGCAGAAAGCTTAATTACTCGCCAAGATTACTCCTTTTCTATATGCCTTCCTATCTTATTTCGGTGCTTTTGGTCGGGCGACTTAAGAAAAACCAGAGCATGGCTAATAGCTGAATGGCTAGCAGTATTGTAAAAGCAACTTGGTATCCAATAGGTTCATATTGGTCGGGGCGATTACTGGTGAACTGATTAATAACAAACCCCATTCCCCACTGCATGAGAAAGGCCATGACAAAGACCAATAGATTGAGGCTTGTGTTAACGCGCCCTGCTAATCGTGCAGGATAGCTTTGCGATAAGATGGCATAGCTTAATATGGATGCGCTAGAGAAGAAGGTGTAACTCATCCAAAGAAGTGTGGTGTATTGAGTGAGCTGTAAAATTATGGCGAGCTGGACGACTAAAAATACCACCATGCCAGTACAGGACAAAGCAATAGGAGGAATACCCCGGTGCCTTAACCAGTCTGCTGCTACGCCGATTAACGAATAACCAATAATCAGTGCAATGGCAATTAAGGAGAGTGTGGTTGCGACTTCATCACGAGATAAGTTGGCTACATCACGTAGCCAAGGTCCAGACCAGAGACCAATCACTGATAAGGCAGAGGCTTGGCAGGCAACCGCCCAAGGTGTAATACGCCAGAAGGTACGGCTTTTGAATATTTGCTGAATACCTTGGATATGTTGTTTTAAAGAGGATGTGTCGTGTTGTACAGCGGGTTTATCAGGCACAATAAAAAATACGCTGATGGCAACCAAAAAGGTCAGAATACTTAATGCCCAAAAGACGCCTCGCCAATCAGTAAACTGCAAGGCAAACTCAACCGGAGTGGAAGCACCTAATACCCCAAAGCCGCCTGCTGTGAGCAAAAAGCCGTTGATCATTGGCAAGCGCTCCATTGGGAACCACTGAACAAAGGCTTTAAAGGAGGCCATCAAGCAGGCAGACACCCCAAAGCCAATCAGTGCGCGACCAATCAGTAATCCAGTAATACTCTCAGAGGAGGCGAAAATGGCAGCGCCTAGTGCGGCAAACAGCAATAAAATGGCTTCAGTTTGGCGAGGGCCGTAGCGATCTAATAGCACACCAAGTGGTAATTGTGTTGCAGCAAAGGCAATTAAGTAGACGCTGGTGAGTAAACCCAGTTGGTTTGCATCTAGCTGTAAGTCACCTGATAGGTCACTGGCAATAATGGTATTGACCACGCGAAATAGGTAAGACAGAAAGTAGCCTGCTGCAAAGGGAACAAAAATCCGAGCCAGTAGTGCAACAGAATAGCGCTCTGTCGAGGTAGCTCCAGTTAGTGTAGACATAGGCGTGCGACAGCAGTAGATGGCAGGGGCATGGCAATTCCTTCATGATGCTACTTCACGCAAAGTGGTGAGTGCATCACATACTAAAGGGGGAGGCTACGTGGCGCAAGCTTAGTCCTCGGCTTGCTTACGCTTAAAATGGATATGTTGACCCTTGGCATCAATGACTTCAGCTTCAACATTATTCTCTTCATCTAGCAATAATACGCCTAGGTTACTTTGATTGACCAAGCGCCGTTTGCCCATGCCTTCTGGTTTACGGGTACGCACTTGCATGCGTCGACGCTTCGTGAACCAGTTAAGCGGTGAGCGTCGCCCATATAACCAATGATCCCAGCGATCAAAGAGATTCAGTAAGCGCTCTGGGAACGTATTTTTAAAGCCGCTGGCCGTGACTTGGGTAATATCAGGGCCACCATCTTTAAAGCGCAGAGAAATATCGTAGACAAATGAGTAATGCACATCACCAGATAGAATCACAAAATGCTTGGGTGTTTTGGGGTGTAAGAAGATATTTAAAATGACATTCGCTGAGCCATTATGTGCCATCCAGTTTTCGGCATCGACCATTAATGACTGCCCAAAATACGTAAAAATACGTTGGATCACTTCAATCAGCTTTACCCCGAAGATTGGTGCTGGGGAAACTAAAATAACGGACTCATGGTGAATAAGCTGCTGCTGCAATTCACTAAGCGCCTCCCAGTCCATTAGTCCAGAAGGGTTCGTGACACGACTTTCTGAGCGCCAGCGGTTGGTTCTTGTATCAGCAACAATAATTTTAGGGTAGGTGTCGATCGAGTAGTCCCAGTCCCTAAAGCGCAATAAGGTATCAATTAATTGCTCTGTTAGCACTTCATCATGGCATAGAAAGTGTTGTTGATAGTCTTGGTAAATCGTCTCAAAGACTTGTGGCTTATTTCCCCAGCCTTGGCATAACCAATAGGCGGCTAAGGCATTGCCCAAGATACGTTTAGAAAAAGGGTGACCATAGGCTGCCTCTTCCCAGCTGCGGGATAGGTTCCAGTCGTCGGTAATATCATGATCATCAAAAATCATATAGACCGGCAAATGAGCAAAGGCACGTTGGATCGCAGGTAAGCCTTGTTGGAACTGCTCAATCAGTTGTGTTTCTTGTTCAAATGTCTCTAAAAAGGCATCGGGTATTTGGCGGTTGTCTGGTTTGATGTATTTCCATAGCACGGGTGACCAGACTAATAGGTACATGCCAATGACTTCAGCAAAGCTAATTAAGTGATTGTGTGCTGAGTTGGTAGTGAAGATGGGCTTTTGTGTACCAGTAAAAAATAAATCACGAATTTTTTGATTCGAGGCATTTTTAGGAAGTAGCTTCTCTCGTTGATAATAGCAATATTCACTATTTTCTAAGGTCTGAGTGTTATTTGCAGTCGCCCCTTGCCAAGACTCTGGCGTTAGTCCAAGTAGCTTAATGACTTGATGAATACTTTTCAGCATCGGCCCTGCCACATCATCGGCATAGATTTGATCGCCTGACATAATCAGTAAATCAGGTCGTTGCGCAGCATCATGCAAGTGTTGTGCTAGTTGCTGGTCAAGTTGTGCCAATGCATCTTCGGATTCACAGTGTGGCTTGCGGCAGGAGCCATGAATCACTTTTTTTAGCTGTGAGCGGAGTAAAAAATTAGGGCGTTGCTGACCTGAATAGAGTATATCCGGGGCGATATCTGTGAGGCACTCCCACTTTCCTTGCTGTTGAAACTGAAGTTGGTACTCAATCAGCGTGTCATGTGGCAGGGGGGAGTCAGGTGTCAGGGAGATAAGTACAATAAATGTCTGTTGCCCCAGTGGCACGGACTTATATTGTTGACCATCAAGTGCTTGATCAAACAACATCTCACCTTGAGCAGAGGATAAGGTGAGATGAATGGATTCTGGTAAGCGGCTTAGTGCTAACCACAGGGTAAACTGTCGGGGTGTACAATCTCGAAGAATAGGGCCTGCAAGAATCAGCGGGAGAGATTCGGGCATAGTTTTTATTGGTGTCGGCTCAAAAAAGCTTAATGATACCTGTAGGCCCCAGTCATCAGCAAGCGTGCTTAATGCTTATCCCGGCGGCGGCGGCGCTCTTTACGAGGTGCCTCACTCCCTGCTGAAACAGCACCATCGAGTACGCTCATTTCACCACGGTTTTGTGCCTTAGCACCTGCTGAGACTTCACCTAGACGTGCTTCTACCTCATTCACGGTGGGCTTTTGTCCTTTGATGTGGGAGTCCAGTGCATCACGCATGGCGCGAATATGATCAGGGGTCGTGCCACAACAGCCACCAATAATCTTCGCCCCAGAGTCAATGGCCATACGTGTATAGTCCGCCATAATCTCAGGTGTACCGTTATAGTGAATCTTGCCTTCAACGTACTCTGGAATACCGCAGTTTGCTTTAGCAATATAGATATTTTCTTCTTTATCTGATGCATTCCCCATATTTAAGATGGCAACAACTAACTCAGAGGCACCCACCCCACAGTTTGACCCACAGGCTACCGGTGCATTTTCAGAGGTTTCATAGAGTTTCACTAGGTCTGCTGGTGTAACCCCCATCATGGAGCGTCCATTAATATCAAAACTAATGGTGCAAACGGTGGGCAGGTCGGTGGTGGCAGCGCCGGCCAGTGCTGCTTCCACTTCCTCAATAGAAGACATCGTCTCAACCCACAAAATATCCGCCCCTCCAGCTGCTAGTGCTTGGGCTTGTTCTGCAAATGCAGCAATTGCCGCCTCAGTAGTTAGTGCCCCCATGGGCTCCATCAGCTCACCCGTCGGCCCCATAGAGCCTGCGACCAATACGGTATGATCCGCAGCATCCGCACATTCTCGGGCGATTTTGGCACCGGCTGTATTAAGCTCGATGACGCGGTCTTGGGCATCATGAAGCTTGAGGCGAAAACAGCTTCCCCCAAAGGTATTGGTTAAAATAATGTCAGAGCCTGCATTGATAAAGCTATTGTAGTTCTCAGCAATTCGCTCTGGATAATCTACATTCCAAAGTTCAGGAGAGTCTCCAGTCTGGAGTCCCATGGCAAATAAGTTCGTTCCTGTTGCGCCATCGGCTAGCAGGTAGGGGCGGGTTTTGAGTAGCTCTCGGAGGCAGTCAGACATCGGTATTTCCTGAAGGTGTTATTTTGCAGGACTCTAGCGTGATGCTTAGCCAGTCACAAGATTGATTTTGTAGTGCTAAGACCTTGTTTTTTTTAAGTCGGATAATATTTAATCTTTGCGTGACCTGTAATATTGGACGCGTTAGGCTGCTTGTTTTGACAGGCTGTTGATGTAGGGAGTCAAAATATGGCTAACAAGCGTTTTGATCGCGCATTACTTTTACTTGGCTCAAGAGATACCTTGCCATTGATTGTGGCCGCAATCCCATTTGGTATTGTATACGGTGCGATGGCGCAGTCTTTGGGGCTAACGCAGTGGCAGGCAATGGGCATGTCGGTATTTGTCTTTGCTGGTGCATCACAATTTATTGCGGTGACTTTGTTAGCCAGTGCCGCGGCGCTGCCTGTGATTATCATGACGGTATTTATTGTTAACTTACGGCACATGTTATATGCCGCAAGCCTAATGTCAACGGCGGATAAGGTGCCAGCTTTACTGCGTGTTCCGATGGCCTTTTGGCTAACGGATGAGACCTATGCCGTGGTTGCGAATCGTTTGCGTGAAAAGCATCAGGATGGCAAAGGCTTTTATGCGTATTACATTGGCTCAGCATTGACTATGTACCTTAACTGGCAACTGTGTACTTGGATTGGTATTACAGTCGGGGAACAAGTACCTGATATGACGAAATGGGGCTTGGATATTGCGATGATTGTAGCCTTTATTGGTATTGTGGTGCCGGCTTTGCAGAACATGGCGCATTGGGCTTGTACCATCAGCGCTGGTGTATGTATTTTACTGACACATGATTGGCCGCACCAAACAGGATTACTCTTTTCTTCTGTGATGGCAATTTTAGTGGGTATGTTGGTACTACGGCACCAGCAAAGAGTGACAGTAAAAGGGGGCATCCATGAATGATTATTGGTGGTTAATTGCAGGGATGGCAATGTTGACATTTTTGCCCCGTTATTTGCCCTTAGCATTGGCAGGAAAAATGCACATTCCTCCGCTATTAGCGCAGGCTTTAGAGTTTGTCCCTATTGCGGTGTTAACCGCGATTATTGTACAGGGGAGTATGGTACGAGATGGGGAGGTTATGCTCAGTACGGAGAACCATTATCTGATTGCTTCCGTACTGGCAGCGATCACCGCGCTGTGGTCACGACATCTAATGTTGACCATTTGCGTGGGCTTATTGGCTTTCTTAGTTTGCCGCTTACAACTCTTTTAGCAAACCACGAATCTCCTCATGGGCAGATTGGATCTCTTGTTCAATCTGTGCCATGCGCTCAATAATATGCTGTTTTTTATCCACCACAGCATCATGTTGTTTGAGTAATTGATCTAATTCAGAAACAGCTTTGAGTAAAAAAGGAGAGATTTCATAAATCTCTCGGGTTGGGTGCTCCCTATCACCGGTACTGATCATTTTGGCTGATCGGCCAAAGCGGAAGGTTTTTCGTTCTGGTAAAAAAGACCCTTTTTTACGTTGATAGAAAATCTTTAAGACATCTCGATTTCCTTCTTGGTGTAAAGTGTAATGCCGAATTTGTTCGGTACGGGTGATGTCCATTTCCGACAGTGTAGGGTAAGTGCTCATAAAGTGCCGTCTCGCTTGTTGTTAGTAGATGATGATTTCAGACTACTTACAATCACAGAAAGCAAATAAGTAATGCACGCTTATTTTGCAGTTCCCAAACACTCTGCGGTAATCGTGGCAGAGATCAGGCCGGTATCATTTGGCATCCCCGGAATATCTAGGCGGCTTAGTTGAATATCGGTAGTAAGCTGCTGTGCATTCATCTGTTGAGCTTTGCTGACTGCATTGTCAGTGGCAAGTTGCTTGGCTTTTTCCAAAGCATCGCTGGGTGAGCTAACCACAATGGGCTTGCCATCATGATGTAAG
>Ga0193958_1000344_pt1 | contig 18158 bp, 16 predicted proteins | sample FB_1_MG_FD_140320 | JGI IMG/M metagenome (GOLD analysis project Ga0193958, IMG submission 140320) | Microbial mat bacterial communities from the Broadkill River, Lewes, Delaware, United States - FB_1_MG | ecosystem: Environmental > Aquatic > Freshwater > River > Microbial mats | place: USA...
CCATCCATTTGAGCAGCACCAGTAATCATGTTTTTAACGTAATCGGCGTGACCTGGACAATCTACGTGAGCGTAGTGTCTAGTTTCAGTTTCATACTCAACGTGAGAAGTAGCAATAGTAATTCCTCTTTCTCTTTCTTCTGGAGCATTATCAATTTGATCATAATCCATAGTAGCTTGACCATTTTTAAGTCCTAAAACCATAGTGATCGCAGCTGTTAATGTAGTTTTACCGTGGTCAACGTGACCAATAGTACCAATATTTACGTGCGGTTTACTTCGCGCGAATTTTTCTTTTGCCATAAAATTCCCCTTAAAAAAATTAACTTCGGTTATTGCCCTCTGAGTAGATAAGCCCAGTGGCTTCTCTATTCAGAGGGGATTGTTTGTTTATAATACACAAAATATTTTTTGTGACACGTATTATATTTAAAAAATACTAAAAAAAAACTTTAATGGGAGTTATTGTGTATAAAAGAGTTATAAAAAAGTTTTGTGCTTATAACTCAGCTCCCAGTAATCAATAAAATAAATGGAGCGGGAGACGAGACTCGAACTCGCGACAATCTGCTTGGAAGGCAGAAGCTCTAGCCAACTGAGCTACTCCCGCAACATTTGGATGGTGGTGAGAGAAGGATTTGAACCTTCGAAGCCGTAGGCGGCGGATTTACAATCCGCAGGATTTGACCACTCTCCAACCTCACCGTTGAAAAATATTATTGTTCTGGTCTAGCGCTGATCTTTAAAGATTACGCACGACATAAAATGGAGCTGGTGAAGGGAGTCGAACCCCCGACCTGCTGATTACAAATCAGCTGCTCTAGCCAACTGAGCTACACCAGCACCGAAATTTAATGGTGGTTCGAGACAGAATCGAACTGTCGACACAAGGATTTTCAATCCTTTGCTCTACCGACTGAGCTATCGAACCTTATTAAATTGGAGTGAAATTATACAGATAAGATTATTAATTTTAACTTAAAGTTGATACTAACTTCTTAAATTCATTTCCTCTATGAGCATAAGACTTAAACTGGTCCAACGAAGCCGCGGCTGGAGACAGTATAGCAATGTTATTTTCATCTAATTTTTTGTTGATTTTATCAACTGCAATACTTAAAAAATCACATTTTTCTACTTTAATATTAAATTTTGAACAATAGTCAACAATTTTTTCGCTATTTGTTCCAATTGAATATACATTAATATTTAGTTCTTTTATATTCTCAAATAAAGGTTCTAAATTAGCTCCTTTATCATCTCCTCCCAATATTATATGTATTTCATAATCTTTATAAGGTACTAATGCATTTATTGTAGCGTCAACATTAGTAGCTTTACTATCATCAATCCATAGTCTGTTTTTATTATCTGTAAACTCTTCTACTTTATGTTTATCTATAATAAATGAATTAATCTTTTCATAATCAATTTTATCAAAAAATATTTTTTGACTAGCCATTGCTAAGAGGGCATCTAATAAAAATGGCTCTTTAAATTTTATTTTAGATTTATCAATACTAAAATACTCACATAAATCATCACTATTTCTATATACTATTTTCAGTGCTTTTGTAGGATAATCTTTAAACTCAAAAGGAACTATTGCTATTTCATTTTCTTCCATAAAGTCTAATGGCTTTAATTTTGCATGTTTGTACTCATAAAAATTACCATGCCATGTAATATGATCTTCAGAAATAGGCAGAAGTATATATAAATTTGGTTTAGCCTTATTTGTATAATGTAAGGTAAAAGATGACGTTTCTAATATCCATATATTAACATTTGTGTCTAAATGACTAAGTGGTGTTCCAATATTACCGCCATATACACTATTATAGTTTTCTAGTAAATGTTGTGTCATTTGTGTTGTAGTAGTTTTGCCATTTGTTCCTGAAATCCAAATTGATAAAGGCATATCATCAGAAAATAAATCATAATCACTAAGTAAATTTTTTGAATTTAGCACCATATGGTTATATGGAGGAATTCCTGGGCTTACAACAGTTATTTCATTTGAAGTTAAATCATATTTATCAAAATCACTATCATCATATAATGTAGCATTTGGAAATTTGTCTTTTAATGCAAGTGCTGTAACACCTTTTCCTAATATCCTAATTTTTCTATCATCTGTTTTCATATATTTTCTTTATCTGATTTTTAAACTTAATAGTGCAAATAAATTTGTCATAAATGCTATAATCCAAAATCGCACAATAATCTTATTCTCTTTCCATCCTTTTTGTTCAAAGTGATGATGAATAGGTGCCATCAAAAAAACTCTCTTTTGTCTTAATTTATAAGAACCTACTTGCAGTATTACTGAGACAGTTTCTAAAACAAATATAAAGCCAATAGCAATCAACAAAATTTCTGATTTAGCAACAATTGCCATATATCCCATAAAAGCTCCTAATGGAAGAGAGCCTGAATCTCCCATAAATACTTCTGCAGGATGAGAGTTGAACCATAAAAAAGCAATTAAGGCTCCGCTAATTGCTGCACCCATCACAGCTAATTCTCCTGCAATTTGAATACTAGGTAATAATAAATATGAAGAAAATACAGCATGACCTGTTACATAAACTAAAGTAGATAGCGTAAAAAATGCCATTATTGAAGGAACTGTAGCTAAACCATCTAAGCCATCTGTTAAGTTAACTGCATTTGATGTTGCAACCATTACAAACATCCAAAACACTACAGAGAACATTCCCATTTCAAATAAAGGCAACTTATAAAAAGGAGTATAAAGTTCTGTTGAATGATTGTAATAAAATAGAATCATTGAGACAATAAATGCTGCGATAAATTGTAAAATCAATTTTGCTCTTGCACTTAATCCTGCAGAATTTTTTGATTTTGAAATCTTTGAAAAATCATCTTGCATACCAATTAATGAAGAAAGTGCAATTGTAACAAGACCTGCAAGAACATAAAAATTGTTCAGCTTAGCAGTTAATAATGTTGCAATCAATGTAGCAAATATAAATACTACTCCACCCATTGTTGGTGTTCCAACTTTTGCTTGATGTGCTTCTGGAGCTAATTCATAAATAGGCTGAGAAGCTTTTTTAGATTTTGCCCACACTATAAATTTAGGCATAAGATACATTGTTAATAGAAAAGCTATAAAAAAGCTAAGACCAGCACGAACTGAAATATATTGAAAGATATTAATATCTAGATGTCTATAAAACCAATAAAACAAACTTAAACCTTCATTTTGATATAATCTGCGCGATTATATTATATTATACTTTTTAAAAGGTTTAAACTATGACAAATAAAACTATTCTAGTAATTACAGATGGAATTGGGCACAACGAATCAAAGAATTATAATGCATTTAATAATGCAAAAACACCAACTTATGACTACTTATTTGAAAATGCACCCTACTCTTTAATACATACATATGGTAAACACGTTGGACTTCCAGATGGACAAATGGGAAATAGTGAAGTTGGTCATATGACAATTGGTAGTGGTAGAATTCTATACCAAGATTTAGTAAAAATTAATATTGCTTTAGAAGAGAATACTTTAAAAGATAATGAGATATTTAAAACTATAATTAACAATTCTAACAACATTCATTTAGTTGGTCTTTTAAGTGATGGTGGAGTTCACTCTCATATAGATCATATTATTGGGATGGCTAAAATATCTAAATCATTTAATAAAAAAGTATTTATCCATATAATAACTGATGGTAGAGATGTTGCCCCTGATTGCGCGGCATTATATATTAATCAAATAAAAAATATTTGCGATGAAAATATCAAAATTGCTTCAATTGCAGGTAGATATTATACTATGGATAGAGATAATAGATGGGATAGAGTTCAAAAAGGATATGATGCAATGGCATTTGCTAATCCTAATTCAAATCTTGATGTTATTGATTATTTAGAAAATTCTTACAAAGAAAATATATTAGATGAATTTATTGTTCCAACTGCATTTAGTTGTTATGATGGATTAAAAGAGAATGATGGAGTAATTTTCTGTAACTTTAGAAGTGATAGAATGAGAGAAATTTCTTCTGCTTTTGCAAAATCTGATTTTAATGAATTTACAAGATTTAAAGAAAAACTAAATATTGCAACAATGACACAATATGATAAAAATCTTCCTTTACCAATTTTATTTCCTAAAGAAACTCCAAAAGATACACTTGCAGAAGTAATTTCAAATGCAGGATTGAATCAATTACATACAGCAGAAACAGAAAAATATGCACACGTTACATTTTTCTTTAATGGTGGAGTTGAAGAGCCTATGTTAAATGAAACAAGAGTTTTAATTCCTTCTCCAAATGTTGCCACTTATGATTTACAACCTGAAATGTCAGCGCCTCAAGTTGGAGATGCAGTTAGAAATGCAATGGATGAAAATATAGATTTTATAGTAGTTAATTTCGCAAACGGTGATATGGTTGGACATACTGGTATTTTTGATGCTGCTATAAAAGCTGTTGAAGCTGTTGACCATGAACTTGGATTAATATTAGAAAAAGCAAAAGAGCAAAACTATAATGTTATTTTAACTTCAGATCATGGAAATTGCGAAATGATGAAAGATAATGAAGGCAATACATTAACAAATCATACAGTTGGAGATGTTTATTGTTTTGTTATTGCAGATAATGTAAAAGAAGTAAAAACAGGAAGCTTAAATAATATTGCACCAACAGTATTAAAATTAATGAATATTGATATTCCATCTGTGATGGATGAACCTTTAGTTTAAAGATATAAAATGTTGAATATTAATATAAATAAATTAGAGATAAAAAAAGATGAAAAAACATTAGTTAATATCTCTTTTAAAATATTAGATTCAACAGCTTTAATTGGGGAGAGTGGTAGTGGTAAGTCATTAACTTTAAAAGCTTTATTAAATCTACTTCCTTCATCATTAAAGGTAAATAAAGAGATAAATTCTAATTTCACTCTTAATTCGGATAGTATAGGATTTATACCTCAGAATCCTTTTACTTCACTATCTCCTATGACTAAAATTACTAATCAATTTTTTTGCTCACAAAAAAGAAAAGAAGAAGTTTTAAATCTTGTTGATTTAGATAATTCAGTTTTAAATAAATTTCCTAACCAACTAAGTGGTGGACAAATTCAAAGAGTTGTAATTGCCATTGCACTAAGTAAAGATGTGAAACTTCTTCTTTTAGATGAACCAACAACTGCATTAGATGCACAAAATAAAGATAATATTATAAGTTTAATCAATGAATTAAAAAATAGATTAAATATTTTGATTTTATTTGTTACCCATGACATAGAATCAATTAAGACTATTTGTGAAAATATCATAATTATAAAAAATGGGAAAATAGTTGAAAAAGGTTTAACAAAAGATGTATTAGATAATCCCAAAGAAGATTACACTAAAACTCTAATCAACTCAACTTTCAAAAATAAAAATTTTAGGAATTAATATGCTTAAATATCTATTTGCACTACTAATTATTTTAGCTCTAGCTATGTTAGGATGGTTATATAATTTATATGATGAAATTAAACATGATGTAGATACAGTAGTGAACTATTCACCCAAACAAAGTACACAATTTTTTGATAAAAATGGGAAATTAATAGCAAATACTTTTGTAGGAGAAAATAGAGAATATGTTAAATATGATGATATCCCAGCAAGAATTATTGAAGGTTTAGTCGCAATTGAAGACACTCAATATTTTGAACATTTTGGGATAAACCCAGATGCTATTAGCCGTGCTATTATAAAAGATATTAAAGCTGGTGCCTTTGTAGAGGGAGCTAGTACTTTAACTCAACAACTAATAAAAATGTTAGTTTTAACTCGTGAAAAGAAAATCATGAGAAAAGTAAAAGAAGCTTTACTTGCAGTTAGACTTGAAACTATACTTACAAAAGAAGAAATATTAGAAAGATATTTAAATCATGTCTATTTTGGACATGGATACTATGGAATAAAAACAGCTTCAAAGGGATATTTTAATAAAGATTTATATGAATTATCTTTAAAAGAAATGGCTATACTAGTTGGACTTCCAAGAGCTCCAAGTTTTTATGATCCAACAAAGAATTTAAAAATTTCATTAGCAAGAGCTAATCAAGTTATTACAAGATTAAATACATTAGGTTGGATAAATAAAGAACAATACGAAAATGCAATAAAAGAATCTCCTGAAATTCATAATCAAACATTAACAAAAAATCAAGCACCTTATATTATTGATTATGTTTTAAATTTATTAAAAGATGAAATTCCTGATATTCAAGATGGAGGATATAAGATAAATCTTACAATAGATTTAGAAGCACAAGAAATAGCTAGAAATGCACTAAAATCCTCATATGAAGAAGCCATAAAAAGAGCTGATGGAAAAGATGTTGAAAAATTAAATGGAGCAATGGTTACCTTAGAAAGTAATACAGGAAAAATTTTAGCCTTAGTTGGAGGAGTTGATTATAATAAATCTATGTTTAATAGAGCCGTTCAAGCTAAAAGACAACCAGGAAGCGCAATAAAGCCCTTTTTATATCAAATAGCACTAAATGAAGGGCTAAACCCAGCAAGTGAACTAATTGATATATCTAGAACTTATGACTATAAGGTAAACGGTGTTGCTAAAAAATGGCAACCTAAAAATTATGGTGGTAATTTCAAAGGTATTGTAAACTTAAGAGAATCACTTGTTGCTTCAAGAAATTTGTCAACAATTAACTTAGTGACTGACACTGGTATTGATATAGTAAGACAAGGTTTAACAGACTTTGGATTTAAAGACTTACCTAATGATTTATCAATTACTCTTGGTACAATGTCAGTTTCACCTTTAGAATTCAGTGAATATTTTAGTGCATTTGCAAATAATGGAATACAAGTAAAACCATATATAATTGAAAAAATCACTAATAAATCTGGGAAATCAGTAACATTTGAACCACAAACAAAAGAAGTTAACTCTCCTGAGCAAACTTATTTAATTACATCTATTTTAAATGATGTAGTAAATAGAGGGACTGGGACTAGAGCAAAAGTTCCAGGAATAGAACTTGCTGGAAAAACAGGAACGACAAATGACAATGTAGACGCGTGGTTTTGCGGATATTCTCCATCTTTACAAACTGTAATTTGGTTTGGAAATGATGATAATAAACCAATGAAAAGAACAGAAACAGGTGGTAAAATTGCGGCACCTGTATTTTCATATTTTTACAAAAACTATTTAGAAATTCATCCTGAAATTTCAAGAGATTTTGTAAAACCTATTAATGTTTATTCATCAAACATAAATGGTAAAACTGAGTACTATACTGAGAAATCTCCACTACCAGAAATTGAAATTGAAATCAAACCTGAAAATCCAAATGAAGATGTTTTAGAATTCTAAAAATTATAATCTAAGATATTTTACATAAAAAAAGGGCTAGTTCAAAATGAACTAGCCCTTTCTTATTTTTGGAAATCTACTAGCAAGAATAAGTAGATTTAAATTCAAATGGAGTAGGTCTTGCTTCATAAGGCCATACTTGAGTTTCAAATTTGTAATGTTGATAAGTATCAATCATATCTTTTGAAAATACTGGTTGTAAGAATTCATTATCTCTAATTAAAGCTTCTAATGCTCCTCTTAAAGTATGAGGCATTTGAGGAATTTCTCTTTCTCTAATTTCATCTAATGATAATTCATATAAATCGTCATCCATTGGACCAACAGGCTCATATTTATTTTTAATACCATCTAATCCAGCCATTAACATTGCAGTAAATCCTAAATAAGGACAAGCAGTTGAATCTGGGAATCTCATTTCAACTCTAGTTGCTTTTTCTCCAGCACCATAAGGAACTCTACAAGAAGCAGATCTATTTTGAGAAGAATAAGTTAAGATTGAAGGTGCTTCAAATCCTGGAATTAATCTTTTATATGAATTAGTTGATGCATTTGTAAATGCTGCAACTGCTCTTGCATGTTTGAAAACTCCACCAACATAATGTCTTGCAGTTTCTGAAAGATTTCCGTATTCACCCTCTTTGTAGAATAAGTTTTTACCATCTTTCCAGATTGATTGGTGTACATGCATACCATTACCATTATCTCCATGTAAAGGTTTTGGCATAAATGTAGCAGATTTACCATTTAAATGTGCAACCATTTTGATTACATATTTTAATTTTTGTACATTATCTGAAGCTTCAATTAAATCTCCAAATACAATACCAATTTCATGTTGACCTTGAGCAACTTCATGGTGTCCTAAAACAACTTCTAATCCAACTTGCTCTAATACTAACATCATCTCAGCTCTTAAATCTACACCATTATCAGTAGGTTGAACTGGGAAGTATCCACCTTTAACTCTTGGTCTATGTCCCATGTTTCCTGTTTCATAATCAGTATTATCATTCCATTCACCATCTTCTGAGTCTACTTTGTAGTAAGATTCATTAAGATTATCAATAATTTTTACATCTTCAAATACGAAAAATTCATTTTCTGGTCCAAAGTATGCAACATCACCAGCACCAGATTCACTTAAGAAAGTTAATGCTTTTTTAGCAATAGATCTTGGACATTTTTCATACATTTCATTTTTATAAATGTCATATACATCACAGATAACTATAATTGTAGAATCAGCTGTAAAAGGATCTAAAAAAGCAGTTTCTACATCTGGTTTTAATAACATATCTGATTTATGAATTGGTTGCCAAGCATCAATTGAAGAACCATCAAAAGGTAATCCACCTTCTAATTGAGAAGCACTTACTGCACTCATCATATATGTTACATGGTGCCACATACCTTTCATATCTGTAAATCTAAAATCTACAAATTTTACTTCATTTTCTTCACAATATTTAAAAAACTCTTCTGTATTATTTACGAACTTACCCATAGGTTTAACTCCTTGAAATTATTTGAAATAATTGTATCTAAAAATAAATAAAATAAAATAAAACATCTGTATATTTTTTATACATTAATTGAATGACAGTATAATTTTTTTAATATTTATTGTCTAAAAACTAACTAATCTTTTATCTCTACTATTAAAAGTCATACATTTTGTATAACCAATATTTTTTGCTAAAGAAGTTACTTCTTCATATTTAAATCCAATTTGCTCTATTTCATGTCCATCTGAACCAAATGTAATATTAATTCCCATTTCAAATGCTAATTCAAGTAATTCTTTTGAAGGATAAGTTTCACCAATAGGTTTTCTTAAACCAGCAGGATTAATTTCTAATACCATATTAGATTTTTTAATTGCACTTAATGCATCTTTTGCAAGAATTCTTACATCTTTATTTGGCAAATACTTAAACACTTTTATTAAATCTAAATGACCTACAATATCAAAAAGACCAGTTTTTGCCATTGCTTCGATTGCATCAAAATATTCTTGCCAAATTGTATCTATATTTTTAGATTTATAAACACCAATAAACTCTGGATTATCAAAACCCCACATATCATTTTTGTTTTTTAAAAAATGGACAGAACCTATTAAATAATCAACTTTTGCATTTATAATCTCATCTAAGATATAACCTTCTAAATAATCAACTTCATAAGCTAAAAGAATTTCTATTTTATCTTTATATTTTTCTTTTGCATCTAATACCCAAGACTCATAAATTTTTCTTTCAGTAATATCCATTCTATATTTTGGATCATAATTCATTGGTGCATGATCTGAAAAACCATATACATCTATTCCTAATTCAATAGCTCTTAATACATATTCTTCAACAGTCCCATTTGCATGGTTACATAAAGTTGTATGATTGTGTAAATCTACTCTCATCTATATCTCACTTGATTTCTTCCAAACTCTTTTGCATCATATAATCCTTTATCAGCAAATTGTAACATTTCATCCATATTTTTTCCATATTCAAAACTACATCCTATAGATACAGTATAATTTATCTTTTGATTATCTACATCTATATAATTATGTTCGAATTCCTTTCTAATATGATCAAGTAACTTCTCTATCTCACTTTTACTTCTGTTATAAAATACTAAACAAAATTCTTCACCCCCAAGTCTACTTAATAGAGCATTCGAAGTAATGTTTTCATTTAATATTTTTGCAACTTCTTTTATTGCAATATCTCCAACATCATGACCATAAGTATCATTTATATTTTTAAACTTATCAATATCTAAAATAGCAATTGCAAATACATTATTTAAAGACTTATTCTCTTTATAGATTTTTTCACCAAAATCAAATAAATATCTTCTATTGTATAAACCTGTCATGTAATCTTTATTAGCTTTATTTTTTATTTCATCAAATAATTCTAAAACTTCTAAGTTGGAATTTATTCTAACAAAAAATTCCTCACTCGAAAATCCTTTATATAAAAAATCATTTGCTCCTAATTTTAAGAACTTAGAGGGAATTTTCCTACTTGAATCACTTGAAGTTACAATAACAGATAATTCATCTTTTGAATAAATTTTTCTAATCCTTTTTATTAATTCCAAGCCGTTCATTTTTGGCATTAAATAATCAGTTAGTACTATTTTAATATCTTGATTCTCTTTTAATATATTTAAAGCCTCTTCTCCATTTGTAGCACAAAGAGGAATAAGTTTATACCTATTTAATAAATCTGAAACTTGTTTTAAAAATGTTTTTGAATCATCTACAACTAACACTTTAATATATTGATTTTGTATAATTCTTTTTACAATAGATGTTGCATAATAAAGTGCTGATATTCCATCTTTTATTATATAATCAACAATATTTTTGTTTTTAAAACTATTTTCTATATCTAAATCTTCTGAGCCTGTTAATACAACTGTTGGGATAGAAAACTTCGTCATAAAATCAACAACTTCTCCATTTGGAGCATCTGGTAATCCTAAATCAGCAAGAACTACATTGAATTTTCCTTTATGTTTAAGAAGTAAAGATGCACTTTCTTTCATAGAATTAGCAAGGTAAACTTTTATATTTACTTCACTTTCTATTAAACTTTTAAGTGTCTTACAAATTGAAGAACTATCATCTATAACAAGAACTTTATACATCACGATAATAATCCAGCACCTTTTATCTTTGTACTTCTATCTTTTGCATAAACTCTTTTTCCTTCTATAATATCATATTTCCAAATTGGAGCTTGTGCTTTAAAATCCTCTACAAATTCATCAATTAATTCTAAAGCAACCCTTCTTTTTGGTGAACAGACTGCTGCTATATATGAACTTTCATGATTTAATACATCCCCACGACTATGTGCCATTAAAACTATTGCATTAAGTTCTTTTGCTTTAATCTGCCAAGAATCAAACCATGAAGTAAGTATTGGCTCATAAATATCAAAAGATAAACCTTCAATACTATTTTCATCTCTTACAACCCCAACAAAAGTAATAATTGCACCATAATTAGAGTTTTTAAATTCATCATACCAAGAATTTGTAATTTGCTCAACAGGTAAAGCACCATTAAATAATTGTAAATATTCTTTTTTTTGTATCAAATCAACCCCCACAAACTGGAGGTAATAAAGAGATTTTATCTCCATCTTTTAATACTATATCTTTAGAACAAATTAGCGTATCATTAACAGCAACTGCACATGTCTCAAGCCAAGAGCTTACATCATTATCATTTTTTAATATTTCACTTAACTGTAATAAATTTGTAATGTCAATATTTAATTCTTCTTTATTTATAGGTCCAAGAAATTCTACTTTAACCACTTTAACCCCTTTTTACTATTTTTATATTATTATACCAAAACTTATTTTAACATAGTCAAGGACCTTTGCTAAATGATATTTGCAAAAATCGATTTTATAAACTTATTACCATTTCATATTTATTTAAAAAAAAATGTAAAATCCTCACAATTAAAACAAATCATAGAACATAATAAATCTTACCCTTCATTGATAAATAAAAGATTCAAAAAGAGAAAAGTACATAGTGCTTTTATATCTTCAATTAAATCAAAAAATGAAAAAGCTTTAGACTTAGGTATTGTCGCTAAAAATGAAGTATTATCAGTTTTAGCAATACCTGGAGAATATAAGAAAGATTACCAATCAGATACATCTAATGCTTTAGCAAGTGTTTTAAACATAAAAGGGCAAGTACTAATCGGCGATAAAGCTTTAAAATATTATCATTCAGCTCAAAAAAATAATGAAATAATTGATTTAGCATTAAAATGGAAAGAAAAGTATAATCTTCCCTTTGTATTTGCAAGACTTTGTGTAAACAAAAATGAAAAACAGTTAAGAGCTTTGGTTAAAAATTTTGATAAAAAGAAAATTAAAATTCCACAATATATTTTAGAAATATATACTAAAAGAAGTGGACTTACAAAAGATCAAATCAAAGATTACTTACAAAAAATTGACTATGACATTAAAACAAAAGAAAAAAAATCTTTAAAGCTTTTTTTTAAATTAACACAACAAAAAGGAATTTGAATATGACAATATTTGATACTATAATATTAGGGATAATAGAAGGAATTACAGAATTTCTACCTATTTCATCAACAGGTCATTTAATTGTTGCTAGTGAGTTCTTAGGAATTGAGCAAACAAGTGTGAATAAAGCTTTTGAGGTGATTATACAATTTGCAGCAATTTTAGCTGTAATTTTAAACTACCCTTCAAAATTTACTTTCTCACATATTAATTTGTGGACTAAAATTTTAATTGCATTTTTACCTATTGCTATAATTGGTTTTATATTTTCAAAACAAGTTAAAGCAATGTTCTCTATCGAAATAGTTGCATGGATGTTTATAATTGGTGGGATAATATTTTTAATAGTTGAAAAATTCTATAAAGAAAATGAGACTCATACTTTAGATGTAGAAGATGTTACTTATAAGCAAGCAGCATGGATTGGTTTTGCACAAATTTTCGCTTTAATTCCAGGAACAAGTAGAGCTGGTTCAAGTATAATAGGTGCAATGCTTGTAGGACTTAATAGAAAAGCTAGTGCTGAGTTTTCGTTCCTTTTAGCATTTCCAGTTATGTGTGCAACAACTGCATACGATTTATTAAAACATCATAATGAACTTCTTGTAGGAGCAAATTTCACTAATTTAGCTGTAGGCTTTGTTGTATCTTTTATAGTTGCATATTTAGCAATCAAATTATTCTTAAAATTCTTAGAGAATTTTACATTTGTAGCATTTGGAATTTATAGAATAATCTTTGGACTTTTACTTCTTATTATCTTGTAATATAATATTTGTTATTAAAGAAACAGCATTAGGATTAATTGAATTAATTAGTCCTTTGCTTACTTCATGAATATCACAATTAATTGCTTTAAAAAAATCATCTTCACTTAGATTTTCTTCTCTTTGTAAAAAACATAATTTTTTATCCATTAAAACTTTTGCATTAAAATACTGATGGTCACTCGCAGCATATTTATAGGGGATAAAATAAGTAGGTAATGAATTTGCACAAAGTTCCCATAATGTTGATGCACCTGCTCTACTTACTGCAAAATCAGCTTTTTGCATTTTTTGAGGAATCTCTTTTGAGAAATCAAAAACATCTGCATTTATATTTAATTTCTCATACTCTTTTTTTACTCTTTCATAATCATTTTTACCTGTTTGATGAATAATATTTATTCCCATTTCATTTAATTTTGGGGCAACTTTTAGTGCAAAATCATTTATTGCAACTGCACCTTGAGAGCCACCAAAAAAAGCAATTGTTTCAATTTTTGTTCTAACTCTTGCCAAATCAAAAAAGATATTATCAACAGGATAATCTTTTACTAATGAATTATCATCATAAGAAGAGAATAATTGGCTTGCAAACTTTGAAGTAATTTCATTTAATTTACCCATTTTTGAATTTTGTTCATGTATATATAATTTACATCCAAATTTTAATATTGAAGCAAAAGTTGCAGCAGCAGCTGAAAATCCACCTACTGAAATTACCTTGTTCACATTATATTTAGAATAAATATCTAGGCACTTATTAGTTTTAAGAAATATATTAAATAGAGATTTTATTTTTCCAACAAAATTTTTATTTACAACACCTCTTGTATCAAAAAAAAATGTTTTCTTGAGTCTTTTATCATTTTCAAACCAAGCTTTGTCTTGTCCATTTGAAGAACCTATAAAAATTACTTCAATACCTCTATTATGTAACTCTTCAATAAATGCATCAGCAACTTTTAAATGCCCTCCTGTTCCACCACCTGTTATAACAACTCTTTGATTCATTAATTTTTAACCTCTTTTTTTTTCTCAACTACAACTCTACTAATAGATAAAACCAAACCAATAGAAATTGCCATTGCTAACATAGACGATCCACCATATGACAATAATGGAACTGCAATACCTTTTATAGGAATCATTCCAGATATCCCATAAGAATTAATTAAAAATGCAATTATAATCATAAGTGCAATACCTAAAGTAAATAGATGATAAATTGGATTTTCAACTCTTCTACTAATTCTAAATATTCTCCAAATTATAGAAAACATAATAATAACAAAACCTATTAATCCAAATAAACCAACTTCTTCAGTTATACCGGCTAAGACAAAGTCTGTATGAACTTCAGACAAAAATCCAACTTTAAGATCCCCAAGAGAAATTCCTTGTCCAAAAAAACCTCCATTATGAATAGCATTTAAAGAGTGAGATACCTGATATGGTTCAGGAAGTTCATCAATTCTCAAATATGGCTCAACCCAAGAAGGTAAAACAGATAAAATTCCATCTTGAACCATTGCCCACCAAGAATGAATTCTTTTTATCCTATGAGGAGCAGCAACAATTAACCCTACTAATCCCACTAATGCAATTGCTCCTAAAACTAAGAAAATCTTGAATGATCTATTAGCAAATATTAATAGTACAACTAATATTATTCCAAGTAAAACAACTTGTCCTAAATCTTTTTGTAAAAATGCAACAATAAATACAACTACAAAAAATGTTAGAAAATATGGAGCTAAAAGTAATGATTCATCTTTTAGTCCTAATTTTTTAGGTTGATCTATTACCTTTCTATGAAAAGACCAAGATAAAAAATAAATAAAACCAATTTTAAAAAATTCTACAGGAGATAATGAAAAACCAGGCATTCTTATCCATCTATTAGCCCCACCTGATGCAGTAACTAAAGAAGCAGGTAAAAAAGGCATTATTATCATAAGTAAAAAAAATATTGCAAATAATGCCATCCCCACTTTTCCTACTAATTTATCAGGATCAACCATTGAAAATGACCACATAATAAAAATTGCAAGCATTCCTACTAATGCTTGTCTAATAAAGAAGTGAAATTCGTTATAACCAAAAAATTCAACAGTATAAATAGTTAATGAATATGAAAAAATAATACTAGAAATAATCAATAATGACACCAATATAAACAAAGGATAGTCAGCACGGCTATTATTCAAATTATTATTAATTGATTTAATCTTAATTTTGTTAAAATACATTTCTCATTATATAATATTATGGATAAATATGTCTTCAAAAAAAATCGAAATAGTCAATAAAACAAAAAAAATAGTAATTTTATTTCTAATTATTTTTTTATTTCTTACTATACTTATAATTTCAGTGTTTAGAACTATTACAGAGAAAAGACATATGCCTTCTTTAAAGGGTACAAAAAGTGAATTATCTGTTAGAGGTGATATTATAAGTGCTGATAATTTCAAGATAGCCTCTTCCAAAAAATTATATAAAGCCTCAATAGATACTAGACATTTAGATGAAAGTAAAAAAGAACTATTTTTAAATTTATTTTCAATCTATAGTAATATTAGTTATAAAAAATTAAAAGAAAAACTTGAAGAAGGTGAAAAATCACCTGGGAACTTAGTCCTTTCATATAATATCGATTCAAGATCCGCTAAAAATTTAAAAGAATTAGCTTTTAAACTAATTCAACTAAAAGTTTTTATACCACGAAAAGTTGCAGGGGGAAGAATACTTAGAGGTTTAAGTATAGGAGAAAGTGGAGAAAAAAGAACTTTTTCATATGAAGATACTTTAACCCCAGTTGTAGGATATATATCTAAATATGAAACAGATGATGGGAAAACTAGAGTTAAAGGTATCAAAGGTTTAGAAAAAAACTACAATAAAGTTTTAAATGAATCAAAAGATGGGATACTTCAAGGTGATAGAGATGTACTTTCTTATATATCATTTGATAAAAACTCAATTATAAGAAAAAGAATTGATGGAGCAACACTAAATTTAAATATACCTCTAAAATTACAAAAAAACAATGAATTAACTCTTGATATGTATAAGAAAAAATTAGGTGCTGATGAAATTATAATATCTGTAATGGAAAGTAAAACTGGAAAAGTTATAAGTATGGCTTCATCAAATAGATTTAATCCTGAAAATATAAAACAAAGTGATATACCATCATTAAATGTTAATGCAATAGAATACCAATTTGAGCCAGGTTCTGTAATTAAACCAATTTCAATAGCACTAGCTATGGATAAAGGTAGAATTAAAAAAAATGAACTTTTTTTTGCATATAATACAAAAGGAAAGCCAAATAAAGATGGAGAATTTCCAAAAGGTGCATATAAATTAGGAAGATATACAATTAAAGATGATCACCAATTTACTAAACATTATTTAACATTAGATGATATTGTAATGTTCTCATCAAATATTGGGACATTACAAATTGCACAAAGACTAAGTGGACCAGAATTTTATGAAGGTATGAAAAGATTTGGATTTACTAGAAAAACAGGTATTGATTTACCTTATGAAAAGAAAGGTGTTATGCCAAAAATATGGCAATTTTCTGCAGGGGATAAAGACGATAAAGATAATGTTTTTAAAGCTACTGTATCATATGGACAGGGTATGACATCAACATTTATTCAAGTTTTAAAAGCATATACAGTATTTAATAATAAAGGATATGTTTCAACGCCAAGAATAGTAGATAATCTAATCTATGATGAAAATAAATATAAACCATATGATGATAAAGATGAAAAAATTATCTCAGAAGAAACTGCAAATAAAATTAAACAATTATTAGTTAAAACTGTTAATGAAGGAACAGGAAAAGCTGCACAAATGGATGGCTTGGAAATTGGTGGAAAAACTGGAACTGCTAATATAGCCAGAGGAGGTAAATACTTGAAGAAATATATATCATCTTTCTTTGGATTTGTAAATGATGAAAACAACTCTTATACTATTGGTGTTACTGTTATAAATCCTATCTCAACAGGAAAATATTGGTATTACTATTATGCATCTTGGTCTGCAGTTCCTGTTTTTAAAGAAATAGTACAAAACCTAATTAAATTAAACTATTTGACACCTAAAGAAGATATAATTTCAAATAAAAAATAAAGGATTAGAATGTTTGGATTCACTAGAGATTTAAAAAAATATGATTATTCACAAGAAGAATTAGCAAATTTTAAATATGCAAAAATAACAACAGAAAATGGAGTTATGTGGATTAATTTATTTTATAAAGAAACACCAACTGCTGTTTCAAATTTTGCAACATTAGTAAATGATGGTTTTTATAATGGCTTAATTTTCCATAGAGTAATACCTGGATTTATGGCACAAGGTGGCTGTCCAGATGGTACAGGTATGGGAAATCCAGGTTGGGCGATCGAATGTGAAACAGATGCAGAGAAACAAGTTCATAATAGAGGAAGTTTATCTATGGCTCATGCTGGACCTAATACAGGAGGAAGTCAGTTTTTTATTTGTTTCGTTGATTGCCCTCATTTAGATAAAAGACATACTGTATTTGGAGAAATTTCTACTGATGATATAGAAAGCTTTACAACATTAGATAATATTAATCAAAATGACAAAATTCTTTCAATAGAAATCTTATCAGAGAAAAAATAATCTCTTAAAATTAATATTACAAGTTATATCTTGTAATATTAATACTTACATTCATTATGCTAATTAATTTTATTTTACATTTGTGATATAGCATCTTTATTATGTACGAAAAAATTATAGTATCAGGATCTTTCATTATTTATAGTAAAACAATAAAAAGATAAATAGAAGTAAAAAAAGCAAAGGTAAAAGAGGGGCTAAAAAAAAAGCTTCTACCTAAAGATACTC
>Ga0193958_1000345_pt1 | contig 18128 bp, 29 predicted proteins | sample FB_1_MG_FD_140320 | JGI IMG/M metagenome (GOLD analysis project Ga0193958, IMG submission 140320) | Microbial mat bacterial communities from the Broadkill River, Lewes, Delaware, United States - FB_1_MG | ecosystem: Environmental > Aquatic > Freshwater > River > Microbial mats | place: USA...
ATCTGCCCGTAATACGTTTCCATATCAATTCCTCTCTGTTGATAGATGCCTGAACCTTAATGCAGGCATCTATCAGTGGCAATTAGACTAAAGGTTAAGATTCAAGCGCGATGTGCTCGGCTTTCAGGCGATCAAACCACAACCGATGATACAGGCGTTCAAGCTCTTGCTTGCGGTGCTGGTAGTCATAGCCAAGGTCGATCAGCGAAGTATTGGCGCGCTGCAGTGAAAGCAATGCCTGTTGCTCAACTGGAGTTAAGCTATCGCGCACAGATTCAACACCGTTTTCTGCTTTGAACTCTTTGGCAGTCTTTCCGATCAGGACGCGATAGATCAGGTTGTTCTCGTTGCTGAAGTGGTAGTGCTTCGCGGTCTTTCCTTCCAGCTGCTTGAGATTAGCAACTGCGTCAGTCATTGGCAGGTATTCGTCTTTGATGGTTTGGCGTGTAGCAATGGCTTTTGCTTTCTCTATATCGCCCCTTGCAACGGACTGAAACGTCTTATAGACGGTGATCTCAAAAGATGGATCAATCCATGCGGCATAGCGGATAGCAACAAGCTCAGAAGCGTAGGTGCCTTGATTCTTACCGCCCTTAACAGAATTCACCGATGCTATCTGAGTAGCATCGCTATTCAGTGCAGCAACAAATGCTTGCACAGGTTCCGATTTGAGAAAGTTTGCAGGTCTTTGGCTTGATGTTGCATTTCCGGCTGAAACTGCAGCCTTGTGCAGATCATTAAGAGAAAAACGGCCTTCGGAGTCTTGGCGCACGTTAACGCCAGCAATAGACAATGCGGTCATATAAACCTCGTCTCAGGTTTCGCCTATGAGGTATGCGGCAAGATGGTAGACGTTGCCATCTGTTCGGGGATCAGCCTAGCCGCACATTTATTATAGCAGATTAAGAACGGATGCCGATATACCAGCCGAGCGGTGGTGTTTCGTTCGTGATCGGGTCGAGCATGACTATCTGATGCTCACGACCATTCAGCCGAACTTTGCCATCCATTGCCGGGGCGAAGTCCAGATTCTCAGCCAGTAACAGAACGTCCGACTCAACAATGTAGCCGCCAGCAGCGTACTGGTTTTTCCGGTTAGTTGATGCTTTGAACGAGTTAAACGGGTGCTCTTTGTCTGGCTCTACAACTGGGTTTTGCTCAGTTCCAGTTACGGATCCTTGCTCGATGTAAACCGTATCACCCTGCCCGTACTTATCGGCAAGGCGCGTCATCAGGTTGCGGCCACGGTTGTATAGACTCATGCTCTCGCCACCAGAAACTGATTCGCACCGCTACCAGAGTCGTTGCCACCAACGTAATCACGCAGCAGCATATTAAGCTGCGTGTAAATCGGAGACATAACGCCTTTGTCCGAGTAGCTGACCGATACCGCACCGGCCACTGATTCCTGAGTCACAAAAGGCTCAATCGCTGCCAGTGGATCACCGCCTGAATTGTAGATTAAAGCGCATACCAGTTGCGCAGTCTTGATTTTATCAGGCACTACGTCATCAGCAACGCCAGTGATGCCAGTTCTCGGCCATTCAATAGGCTGCAAAGGATCAGTCTTTGCTCCGCTAAACGGTTGCAGCTCCAGCCAGTCAAGGGAGCGCGTAAGCAGAACATCCTCAGTAGCCGTTAGCGTAATACCGCGCGCAGCTGCATAAGCCGTTAAATCTGCTGTGTCGTTGTAGCCTACGATTGCCATCAGAATAGCTCCTCGTACATAACGGTTAGCATACCTTTTGTATCCCCCTGTGTAATGCTATCCATAGCAAGCCAGAACGTCTGACCAGCTGCAACGCCTGAGCGTTCGTCGTTCGGGCTGTAGTTGTTCGTGTTCCTGTTAACGTTGCCGTCAGTTTTAACTATGGTTCCGTTTCGGGGCCAGTCTGTTGACCTGAAAATGTCAGTGCCGATAGCCCACTCAACGCCTACCTGTGTTGCTGGATGATATGGCAAGCCAGAATCTGTTAGATTTCCGTTTACAGGTGTTATTCTTTCGAGTGGCGCAAGCGTTCCCGTAAAAGTCACGTTAGCAGGAATATCTGGAAAGACCCGGTAAGCAAAACCACCCTGGTAAAGCTCCGGCCTGCGTACGAACACGTTAAGAGCATTGACACTATTGAACTTTAGAACAAGCTGCTGACCAGCGGGCAAAGTAGGAACTGAAGCGCTCCACAAATCACCGAACTCGAAGAATAGCCGGAACTGACGGTTTTCTTCGAAGCTCGTTTGTTGAGGGTCAACCTTAACCCTTTCTGTATTACCTTTGAATCCGGTAAAAATCTCTTTAGGCATACCCTTTACAGGGTTTATGTTTCCATCTAAAGGCATAAGTTACCCCGTAAAAAAGGGCGGCTATTGCCGCCCCGTTCTTTTAAGCCTGAGCAGTTTCAGAGCTTTGGTTTTGCTTTCCACCAGTCTTCACTGGCTCAAAGTACTCCGGCTTTTCTTTTGCCGGGCCTTTGAAGTCTACAGTATCACCGGGATTAAACAGTTTGCCGTTATGAAAGCACTTCTTAGTAGTCTTGCATAACATTCTAGCTCTCCTTGTTGCCCATAGTAATACCGGCAGTAACTTTGCCAGTGGTAGGCGCCGTGCCTGTCACCGTGTAGTTAAGGCGAAGATAGCGATCCGTGCTTGTTGGCACTACTTTGAAGTCAAAGTTTTTGCCAGCAACCAGATCAGATAGCGCGATAGTCTGCTCGGTCAGATTCTTTGCAGTGCCAAAGGCAACATCAGAATCAGTCTGAATTGATACCGTCAGGCTGGTCAGGTTGTTGAAATCTTCATTAACCATAACCAGAAGAGGCAGACCAATGCCGCGACCAACATCACGGCTTACACCAAGGTCGATAACGTTGGTTGAAACTGCAGTTGCAGTGATTGCCTGCTGATCAGAAAAAACAGCTGTAGAGTCAATAATCATACTACTCGCGCCTCCGTGTTCAGGATTGCGTCAACTTCACGGATTGGAATACCGCGATAGGTCATAACTTGCTCGCCTTCAATCTCTGTCGCGCTCAGGCGTACAAAGTTGTCAGTTGTGCCTGCATTTGTTGCCAAGGCATCAAGGGCTTCCATAGTGTCGCTGTTGCAGTAAATTGCAGCACGACCACCAGGAACACGACGTTGATATAGCGCGTAATACGCTTTGCGCAGGAACTTGTACAGATCAACAGTGCCAGCAGCCATATCAGATACATCGATATTGGCAATACGTGAAACATAACGCCAGTCTCGAACAGTCAGGCCCATGTCCCACATAAACTGCTCACGAACAACACGGTAATTTGAACCGTCAGCCAGAGTTTTAGTCTCTTCACCCAAGTCCTTGCGCTGAAGGCCGGCCATAGAACCTTTTGGGTACAGACCGTGAACAGTATTTGAACCCCAAACAACCATCCAGATGGAAGTATTATCAGAACCAGTGCCGCCAGCATCAATAATCTGACCGCCATTCTCTGCGCTTAAGTCATTGAAGCGAGGAGCAAGACCAGTAAACTTCGCAGCATCATCAGCCTCATTGCCATAAAACATCGTTTGAGCCATTTCATTAGACATGCCCTGCAAGAATGCTTGCGCCTCATTCAGACGGAACTGCGGGGCGGTATCGCCAGCAAGAGCGACCAGCTTAGCGTCAATCTCAGACCATGCTTCAAGCTGGCCTGTTGTGTCGGTTACTTGCTTAACGGTTGACTTGCTAGGCTGAACACCTTGGTAAAGCTTGCGCCAAGTTGCATCAGGCAAACCAGTACGAACAGCTGTAATGTTTTGAGTGCCATCGTTACACTCAAGGACAGTTGCGTCAGACAGGATTGGGTTAATCTCTGCCAGCATCTCAATGATAGCGGCAGCGACTTGGCCGTCTGCGCCTTTCTGTTTGTACACATCAATCAGTGACGGGTACGTGTTTCCAATAGTAGCCATAGCCTACCTCTTATTTCTTCGGATAAAAAATATCTGCAGTGGATTCACTGCCATTCTGAGGCGCACCCGCACCTTGACTACCAGCAGAACCCCCGCCGGTAGCGCCATAGCCCGCAATAAAGCCCTGGTATTCTTCTGACTCGGTAATCACCCGCTTCAGATCGTCAACACTTGCAACCGATTCGCCGCGAACAGTGAACTCGCCTTTTTCGATATCAACGTCAAACTCAAAATCGACTTTCAGCAACTTTTTAAGCTGCTTGCGTCGAGTTGCGTCAACCGGCTTAACTTCATCGAGAATGCTGTCAATGTAGTTTGTGATCTTCTCCTGCTTCGTCATATTCAGCAGGTCGGCAAACTTCTTGCGTTCATCTTCAACAGCTTGACGCTTCTCAGCTTCACGCTCATCAGCAAGACGCTTCAAAGTTTCATTGTCACCTTCAGCCTTTGCCTTTGCTTCTTCCAGCTCCCGGTAAGACTCTTTAGACTCGGCAAGCTTGTCAGAGACCTCTTTCTTCTCTGCCTTCAGGTTCTCATTCGTCACCTTCAAACCGGCAACCTCCTGATCCACCTCTTCCTGCTTCCAAACTGTAATTGTCTTACCTTCGTGTTCGATCTCAAACGGCATGATTAACCCCTGTAATCAGTCGTGCTGTAGCGACCTGCTACAACTTTAGTCTAATAATATCACAACTCTGGAATATCCGGCATTACCTGTGCCGCGTCTTCCATCAGCTGTTCGTTTGTCTTGTCTTTCGGCAGCTCAATACGACCTTGTCGGATCATGTGCAAGGCAGCATCCGAACCGTACAGAATCTGACCAGCTACAATCGCCTGCAGCGTCTGAGCGTCTAAGCCTGAGTCAAAGAAGTCGGTATTCAGCGAGTAAGTCACGCTATCAGGATTCTCGCCTATGAATCTCGCCATGCTTTCCAATGTTGCTTCGATATCCTCAGACAGATCAGAAACAACATCGTCAAGCTGGCTTGTCTCTGTTCCAGCCCTGATACGGGCAGCCTCTGCAGTCTCAACACCGCCTGACTTCTGCACAACGGCAGCACCAATTGCTGCGATCTCCTCGGCTTTATCTTGACGCACAACTCGAACTAGCGGGCGTTCTTCAGCCTGCACAATCGTCAGGCTTCCACCCTTGGTCATGGTGCCGATACGGCCGCCCAGCTTGAACTCACCTGGGTTGTTAGCTTTCCACTCTTCTGCGGTGGTTTCGCCAATATCAAGGTGCAGGTTTGGCGACCCGATAACATCCACCTGATCCTCAAGGCGAGCTGTGTTCCAGTAGTGCGCAAGGTTTAATTCTGCAATCGGCTGAAGCGGTGCTGTTTCAAGCTCTCTCACACCATGAAGCGGAATGTAGTCGAACGTAGCTCCACCAGACTGTCTCGGCTCAAATCGATCAGTGATTGTCTTGCCGCTTTCGTCCAACAGCTCCTGAGAGTAAATGCCATCGGTCAATCGAAGTACGCGATAAACCGACTTGTAGTCGTGGCCGAACTCGTCTTCTGATGTGTTCTCGCTCTCCCGCAGCACAGCAAGCACCAGCGTCTTTTTGCCGCCAATAGAGGCAAACCGCCAGTTAATCAGACACTCAGCAGGATAACAGGCAGCTACTGGTCGGAGATTCAGTTCGCGCTCCTGCTGCCGGGATAGTCCGGGCTGCGCAGAAGGATAATCGGCCAGAAACACAAAACGGCTTTTGCGCATCCGCTGCTCAACAGCTTTCTTTGCCACCTGGTCGATACTATCACCAGAGCCGTCAAAATCTTCCAGCAATGGAAGCATAGAATCAGGCACTTCGTAATTTGCAGGCTTGCGGAATACCATGCCCTGCAGCACAGACTCAGTCCGGCCAGTGTAATTAGTGTAATACGCTCGCTGGCAGAATGCCAGATAACGCTCAGGCTCGTCAGATGCCCACGGCTCAGGCAGGTAAACGGTAGGCTTTTTACGCAAAGCAGGCGAGCCAATGGCAGCATCTTCAGTGCGCTGCCAGTCCGGCAAATGCAAGTCATATTCAGGGTGTGTAGTCGTAACGCCTGCCATTCTCAAAACTCCAGTAATTTAGACTAAAGTCTAACACCTAAAACAGCTTGAATGAAACTTTCGGTAGCTCTGAAGACTCAACCAAGTGAGGGCAGGCACCCATGATGAAGGCATCCGCCAAGTCTGGCGATTCAGTTGTCTTAAGCCTGCGCTTCATTGCCTCTTTCTTCTCGACCATATCCTTTCCTCTCGCTGAAGTAACGCGGTGCGGCATTGATAGCTCACGCTTCAACTTCTCAAGGTCTTGCAGCTCAGAACTTATGCTGATTAGTTCGTGCGGCTCATACTTGCGCCCCTTGGTGATAGCGTTATATGTGTTTCTGAGACGGTCGGCAACGCTAGTCCATGCCTGAGCCTTGCGGTTCTCGAATTTATCACCGTTGGTTACTTTTTCGCTGTAATAGTTACCAGGATCTTTTGGTGACTCTCCAGCGTGAAACTTGAAATAGCCAGACTTAATGCCATTCGTCTTCAGTGTGGAGCCAACACCTGCGCCAACACCGATACAGTCATAAGCGAATACGCCATTGCCAGCGTGTGACCATGCTCGCATAGCTGACTCATCAAGCTCATCCTCTCCAGCCTTCCATGCGTCAAGATTCACAGCGATAGCTCCATCAAATGACACAGCACAGCATCTATCACCACCATCATCGGCAACGTCATAGCCAACATTACGCGCACCACTCATATCAATATCAAGCTTCAGGTGAGCATCAACGGCAGCCTCAATCCATGTCATTTTGATATAGCTCAGAGAGTCATTGGATCGCGGAACACCAAGATAAATATGGGTGGCTTCTTCGTGATCTTCTTCAAACTCAGACTCAATATCACGCCTTGCGCCTTCACCAAGAAAGACGTTCTCCGGGTAGTTAATCTTACGGACAAGAAAACCTTTAGGCGGTGCAACAATAAGACGCTGATATGAGTAGTCCGTCACCAAATTGGGGTTCATGGTGAATAGCATCTCAGCACCTTCGTTACGCATGATCGTAGGACGAATGGTCTGGAACGCCTCTTTAACGAGGTTGTGACTTTCCTCGTTCCACCAATCAGTAGCCCCCTCAAAAGACTTGATCTCGTCAACATTGCGAGCGATACCGTAGAATCTGAACAGAGAGCCGTTATCAACATGCTCAATGGCATCAGCATAAATCTTGAACTTGTGCGTCAATCCGAAGGCGTGAATCTTATCTACCAGAAGGGTGTAAACAGAGTCAGAGATTCGGTTCTGAAACATACGGGTACACAGAACGCGGCGGGTGAGAAAGTTTGATTTTGCTATCAGGAATCCGGCCGCATCGTGCGACTTTGAAGATGCCCTACCACCGTAAAGAACCCGGCCAATGACCGGGTCTCCTTCGGGTGTTTTTGTCGCAGTCCAGAAAGACTTAAGATTCGGGTTTAGGGTCTGACGCATAGAAGTCTTCTAATGTGCGCGGCTCTTTTGGACTCATTGAGCCATCAGATGAAGTGTGGTCAAACTTGGTTGCAGAATCCCAGCCCTGCATTTTTGATAGCTGCTGAATAGCTGCCATTGGATCGTGCATTTCCAGCTTATTACCGAGCTTTGTTGATGTTACAGACTTGATAGAAGCTGCCGCAGCATCGACCATCTCTTCGCTGTTCAATATACGCCAGCTTGAAGCTATAACAGGATCGCCATCTTCATCCTCACCTACTTGGTTCTCAGCGAACTCTGCAATATCCGTTATCTTTGTTCGCGCTATAAGAGAAAGCCGCTCTAAAGCCTCATCTCGCGTCATAATGGCTGCGTTTACTTCATCTTTTCTGACTGAATCCATAAAAGCTGAAACCTTAGGATTGTTGAGGATCTCGCTAACACAAGCATCAGCAGTTTCATCAGTCTTAGCCTTGCCACCTGCAGCGTAATAAGCCTGACGATTTGATTTATTAAGTCCAGATAAAACCTCAGTACAAAGGCGCTTTTGCAGTGGCGTTAACTCATCAAACAGTCGTTCCTGTTCCTCTGTTAATGCCATATCAATCCTTTTTCTTTCTGTACATAAACATCAGAATCAACATAACAACGCTCAATGGCGGGAACACCATCAGGCCTGCCAGAGTCACAGACCACGCAAAAAATAACCATATAGCTCTCATATCAGTAACTCCAAATGTGCGGACGTGGCCGCGACCAAATGCCTTCTAGGTCGTCCAAATGAATAAATCGGACATCGCCTTTCTGACTTACTCCGACACCAGTAAATCCATGATTAATAGCCAATCCCACCAGCTGATAAGCGTCAGATCCGCTAACAACAACATCACACGCCCGGCCGCTTGCATGTGATCCAGGTGAAACCTTTCTAGCTTCAATGCTGTGCATTGGTGAGCGATAACCAGAGCTTATCACCATTGGCTTTCCGTACTCGTTACGCAGAGACTGTAGGCGATCCATGAAGGATTTCACCATCTTATTTTCGCTGGTTTCACGGCAATCAAACTCTGACTTGCTGAAGTTAGGATAAATTGACCAATCTATTTCATCCACAGCCTAACCCCTCCATGCTTAGAGCAAGTTCCCTTGTCACGCTCGCTTGTACTGTACGTGCCGTCTTTGCACATCGCTGAAACAGCTGGAACGTAATCTTTGATCTCAGCGCGCAAACGATCCTCAAAAGACTTGCTTGCTGTAGCGATAGACATACCCATAAGCACTATGACAATAACGCAGGCAACAAAAGCTATTGATTTTGCTTTGGACTTCATTTATCAATCCTTTTCTCAACGGCTTTGACTGTGATTTTTCTCACAGTCTGAACACCCATGAACCCAATCAGTCCGCCTATGAACATGTGCCACTGATCAGATAAGCCCATTGCTGAAATTGCACTTCCGGCAGCCAGGGTTAACGCCCCGCATATAACTGCCTCAAGAGCCATTCTCGACCAGTCAGTCTCCTGCTTGTCGTAAATAACTCTAAGCATTGCTACAACAACGGCCATCAAAACACCGGATAACCATGGCGGCATGTGTTTTATCATTGTTATCCAGCTATCTGGGTTGTGAGGCATTGATCGTCTCTTTGTCATTATGCGTCTCAGGTGCGTTGAGGCATCCTGCCGCTAATTAATCATGCCTAAATAATAACAGATAACCGGATACACGCGAATTGCTAGCTTTCTGGCAGCTTTCCAAGGCCAGCGTCGTAAAGCGCTTCTATCAGCTCATGCGGCTGGTAGTTGTCGTGCAATTCAGCTTCTACATGCAAAGCTGCGTCTTTCCACATTTCGCGGTCTGATTTGATTGGACTGAAACCGGATAGCGAATCAAGCCCGGTAACACCACCATTCTCAAGCTCAAATATATGCTTGCCGCTAGCGCCGATACCGACATAAAACATTACAGCACCGCCTGAAGATACTGCCCAATCATTAGGCTCGGGCTTCCAATCGCCGCCAATACACTCACCATTACGCGCTTCAAGCATATTAAACGCCTCTTCTTCCCCCGGTGTTACTTCTGGTTCAGGACGTTGCTCTATTGCTTTATCAGACCCACGTATAAACTCACCATCTGATGCTTTTGAGCCATATTTTACAGCATGCTCTGAAAACCCTATTACTCCATGTTCTGGCTTATCTAAAAACCAATACCAAGCACCTGTCTTCTGATCCTGTGCAAGCCAATCAGCCCAATCAGGCGCATCATCCCAGCTCGGCTTATTCTGAAGCTTTGCTTTGCGGACTTCTACTTCGGAGCGAGAAAAAACATGACAAATATCGCCAAATGAATCTATTTCTCTACATGGCGTTTGCAAAAACTTTACCTTGCCGTCAAAGGTGGCAGGGCCAATCTTCCATACCGCAAACTGCATATCATTTTTTTCAGGCCACTTAAAATAATTCCTTACAACTGCATCAAGCTGCTCTTGTCTTGTCATGCTCATTTTTCTACCCCATAAAAAAAGTCAGAACACTAACCGGGTGGAAGAAGGCAACAAAGCAAGCCTATTCGGATAATGTCCTGACCGTTTTTAGCTTTGTTTGGTTTTACGGCTTCCACACCGTATTCATTATATTGTAGCAGATTTCTCTGCATCTTTGACCAACTTTCTAACATCAAGCCATGCTCGCTTTGCGGCCTTTGCTCGTCCAGCGTTAAACATCCCTTTAAGCTTTTTATAGCTTTTTTAGCGATCTTTAAATCTCTCTTCAAGAATCTTTAGATGCTCAATATCAACGCTCATAAATACTCCAAATAAAACCTGTAATCATCTTAGCAGACAATGGCAGGTTTGGTATTAGCATTTGGTCTAAATTTAAACAGGGACAACCGTCACATTTCCGCGCAGCTTCCGAGTGTAAATCACGTCAGAGTTTTTCTTTACGCGGATAGGCTCTGGAACATAGAAAACAACGCCTTTATCCGTGTCTGCAGAAATCGCATTAAGCACCTGGTTTCCGTTCACATAAACATAGACAGGCATACCTACTTCAATTGTGTTTTCTACGGTGTAAAGCATAAATCACCTATTCCTTTCTCATCCGACAAAATACTTAACAGCCATACCGTAAGAAACCATTGCCAGCAGAGGCCATGAGCATTCAATAAGCGCAACAAAACAAATCCTGTATAGCTCCAACCCTTCTAATCTGTTTTCATCTAATTTTTCCAGTCGCACGATATTCCTCCAGATCGAATTCCACTCCAAACGGCGCAGCGAGTGCCGTCATCAAGATTAACAATCTCAATTTTCCCACCAAGGACACTATCCTGTGTTGGCTCAGCCTTAGAAACCTTGACTGAATCACACCCATACAAAGCAAACGACACTAGGACAAGCAAAACGTATTTCATAAATCACCTTTCTTTAAGCATAAGAGGTCTAATGACGGGTTCGGTGACCAGTCATTAGACCTATATTTTTTATTAATCTTTATCAAAGAATTCAGAAATGTCTGGGCTTGACGGCCATTTGTCAATCTTTCCAGAACCGTCAACCTTAAGGTTGATATAGTCACCATAATCACCAGGAATCAGGAGATTTGGCACATAATTCTCTTCAATTTGCGCGACTGTATGACCATCGGAATCATTAAGATAGTAACTTCCAGTATCGCATACTTTCATGTACGCGCTATGCTCTTGACCGTCAGGCCAATTTTTAATAACTCCGGTTTCAATATCAATTTCCAATGTAAGAATCCCTCCAGCTAAGCCTGGAAATAGCGGCGAAATATCGTCATCTTCACTATCTCCAATGTGGCGCGGCTCTACCTGCAAAATAAGAGTCTTGATATAAATCTCTTTTTCAACCTTTATAAGTGCTTTCATTCTTACTTCCTCGCTATATGTCCAGAGCTGGTATCTGGGTTCTGATAGGCACAACAACTCTAAGCCCTACAGCTGTAAGGTTTAGCTGTTATGCCGCTATGTCAGTCGCAGTATATCTTGGGACTTTAAGGCAGAGTATTAGACCAAGGTTTAATTACATTAGATGGTGATATTTTTCAGGCATAGGCTCATACTGATTATTAAGAAGACTTCTTTTCTGATTGAAAGCATCCTTCCTTTGATCGTTGTTTTTGTTTTTGAAAGACTGAACGCCATAGAAAAGAATTAGCTTTGACTCTAACTCCCTAGCCTCTCTTTCAGAAAGACCATCGGCAACAATAAAAACTATTTCTTCCTTGTCGAATCCTTGGTTTTTCATCCTTCTTAGCTCAGCCATGTGAGCAGGGCTTCTCTTGAACGTGTAAGCCCGACCTCCCTGACCCATTCCAACATAGAACGGAAACCCAAAAGTCATAACCTCCAGCATGGTGTATCTTTTTTTATGCCTAGGATCTCCGTGCATATAAACGTAATAATCAGCAGGATCGTCGCTGTAAGACTCAAAAAGATAAGACCAGTCCTCAAACATAAGATCGTTTAGTATCTGGTTGTAGCGCTTGCTTTGGAAGTTTTTTGCCTTTGCTTTTGAAAGTGGCGCATCTTCTTCTTTTCTTTTTAGAAGAATTCTCGTTATCGCCTTCCTGATATTTATTAGAGTTTTGCTATCAGATTTTTCTAATAGCTTTTGGACTTGGTTGTAATCCATGCATTGAACCTCGCTCAAGAGTTGAGACGAGGCGGAACTACCTGAAAACAGGCTCGGACTGCTGCCGATTTAAAGATGCCTTGTTATACTCAAAGCTTAACCCAGAATCATACTTTAGTCTAACGCGATTCAACCCAATCAATCAGAGCCTCGTCCAGATAGCGCGATACCGTCTCATAGTTCACAGGAGCGTCATCACAGGCGATTCTCTTTAATCCTGCGTAAACGTATGACTCAGGTCTTAATTGCTCTGAAGCTGCAAGGTAGCAGCTTGCTAGATTAACTCTTGCCTTATGCCTTAGCGTTAAACCGTTGAACTGTGTGCTAATCATAAATACCTCTAATGCTTATTGGACGGCAGGCACTAGGATTCCAACCTAGATTGCCTGCTTTTAAACTTTCCGCGAATCAAACGCGCTTTTTATCATCGCCTGAAAGCCATCCACAGGAGTCATATCGAATAGTGACGCTCAAGCCCAGTGCACAAAGACTTAAGAGCCTTAAAATTCCTTTTAGACCATACCTCCGCCAATAAACACTAAAAGCCTTTACCGCCACGGCAGGCCAAACCGATGTGGGAAAATGCCTAAACCCGGCTTGCAGATTATCCCGGCCAGTGTGCTCTTCAGTAAGTAGTCCTTCAGATATCGCAGATCAGAACAATACCGTCAGGCTGCGTCATCGCTACACTGGCCTCGTTTGCGCGACCATTAGCCCGAAGGCATACTCTGCCAGAGTCGCGGCGCTATGGGTGCGCTATTAAATGGAAACTGGAGCGTTAGGCCGGATTTGAACCGGCGGCCTGAGACTTGGAAGGACTCCGCTCTAACCTGCTGAGCTACTAACGCAAAATTCGCCAGACGCTTCACAGCGTGTTCAGGCTGGACGGTTACGAACCCGCCCCGTTCTCGTAGATCACCTAACTTTCGGTTGGTGTTCGGCAATGCAATGGCCGGTGCTGATCTCCGGCATGTGGAGTGTCTTACAGTATGTGTTTACCCCGACTCTCACGGCTGCTAGGCTCCGGTTTTTCCTTGAGGCTCCACACTTTAGCCCCATAAGTCGCGCATCAGCCTGCGCATTCACTGCATTGGTAAGCTGCCTCTGTCCTGCTGCAGTAAGGCAAATCGTTACAGCTAGCCAGGAGTCGAACCTGAATCACATAATCACACCCACAAGCTCAATAGAGGATTTACGGTGCTTTCTGCTGCGCTGATCTGTCCACGATCAAAGACAGCTTACCGATGGCCTCTGATACGCTCAGAGGTAGGCGCAGCTTTTACTTCTGCTGATCGAAGGCTTTAGGGTTTCACCTACCGTCTTTCCGGCTGTCATTTTGTCGGGTATTCCGTGCCTGCTAGGCACAAAACAACTATAGCAAAATTTTATCTAGCAATGGTATTAGACAAAGGTCTAATGTGGCTGCCTATCTGAGATAACGGCATCATCAGCAGCTTGGTCGATACTTCTTCAATCGGCAGCTTAATCTCACCGGATGGCTTACTGTATCGGTAAATCTTCCGGCCTGACTTGCCTTTCTCTACCGACGAAACGACACGGCGCTCTTTCTCCAGCTTGCTCAACTGGTTTTTAATCGCCTGCTCTGATCCGGGGTTGTCGAGCAGCTGGATAATCTCTCTGATAAGCAGGCCGCCCGATGAATGAACGATATCCTCAATGGCCTGCAGCTCATCCTCTACTTCTTTGCGCGTCCTTTTTCTGCCTGACCGCTCAACTGCAACCTTGGCCTGATGTATTGCGCTTTTGGAGCACCGGCAGTATTCGGCCATTTCACGCTCTGTCATCCGGTGCTGATTGTTTCGTACGAATAATTCACGCTCATCCCTTGTCATTTTTTACGCTCCTGGCGTTTCTGCATCAAGCGAACACTGAGCATTGCGTGTGCGTGTTGTCTATCTTGCTTGGTCATTTTCCGTACTTCTCAAAAACGGCCTGAGCAAAGCCTCTTGGGGTTGCAGACCTTATATTTTTAGTTCGCAGCGATTTTCCACCTAGTTTTTTCCAGCCTGGATAATCCTTTATCGAGTCAACAGGTTTTTTATCTGGAAGCTCAAATCCACATCCAGACCATAGGCAAGTTTTTTTTGGGTATGCGTCCTGGTGCGGGATAATCTCAGGCCAGTCTGGATGCGCGTCATCTTCAGAGAGATAGCCGCCAAAGTCTGAAGGATTAAAAGAGTAATCAGGCTCTCCAAAAATTGAACTGAAGACTGAAACCGGATTCTCAAAAAACCAAGGCACATGAGCTATTTCACCAACCATTCGACACTGCTCTGCAATCAGGGCGGCCTTAGCCTGGAAGTGCTGATCTACAGCTCGCTTAGACTGGAAGTGCCTAGCGCCAGCAACAGAAACATCGGTACACGGCGGAAAACCGGCAACAAATGCGACTCGCCCCGATTTAATCGCTCTTGAAATCTCAGGAGCCATTTCAAGGATAGTTCCGTTGTTATCGCGCTGAGGGTCAACATGTAACGCCTCGTATCCAGCATCACGCCACGGCTTTGTGAAAATACCTGTGTAGTCGCACAGGCTGATAATTATGCCTTTGCTCATTTCACTTCAACAGCCGTAGCCGCCCCCGGTGTTTTGATGCCCATGCTCTTGCATACCAAGTGCTCTGCGCAATAACTGTTTTTAGCTCGCACGGTTCTTTTCTCGACACGTCCGCTTTGCGTGTGAACTGTGACCATGAATAATTTACTCATTGCCAGACTCCAGAAGCTCGGGGTTATCGTACTTGTTGCCGCACAGCTTCACGCTGTCCATTATATGAGTTGCGCACTCATAGCCTTTAATATGTTTTAAATGAGACTGAATTCCAAAATAACCGTCAGCCGTGATCTCTAATTCAAAAACGCCTTCGCCAATGATGCTGGAAAGGGCAACAACATCCCCCTCAAACAATTCTTTTCCTTCATCATCCTTTATGCTTAAAAACTGCCCGACAGTCTCTGGATCAACAGCAATCGGATACCCACCAAGCGGAACAATCGCATGTTCGTCAACATATTGAAGTCCTTTCACATAGTATCCGTATGCCCATGCACCAGTTTTTAACGACTTCCCACGAAACTTAATCTCTCTCATTTCCTATTCCTCAGCATCTCTTTCATCAATTACAACGCCGTGAGCAACTAATCCTGATTTCACCTCGCCACGTATCGACATCTCTTCTTCGTTAGGAATTCTGCAAGAAATAATTCCAGCAAAAATACGCAATCTGCACCATATAGTTTTTGCTGAAATAGAAAGTCCAGCCTTGATTCCCCAGCCAGCCTCGATTCCCCAGCCAGCCTCGATGCCATCGCCAGCCTCGATTCCACAGCCAGCCTTGATGCCATCGCCAGCCTTGATTCCACAGCCAGCCTCGATTCCACAGCCAGCCTCGATGCCATCGCCAGCCTTGATGCCATCGCCAGCCTTGATACCACGGCCAGCCTTGATTGAAAACTCAACCTTTAAGCCACCTTTAACCAAAACCTCTCCTGCAAAGAAAAGGGATTTACCTTCAAAACTTTCAAGCTCAAGAATAGAGTCTGTCGATCCAATTTCTCTTAGTAGCCATTCCGCAAAGTCAGGCCGCCCAATATCAGCGCACTTATCAAGAATATCCTGATACTCACCGCCATCTGGGAAAGCATCATTAAAAACCTTAATGCCTTCTGAACACGCACCTTTCTCTTTCAAAACTTCTTTTGTAATAAACATTTACTTACCCCTTTTTAGCATCTCTTTCATTGCCTGCAGTGCAGACTCGCCTTTGTAGGTTATGGCCGAATAACCGGCAGGTAAATTCGACCCTTGTATTACTGCTGATAATGGTCTGGCGCCAAATCACGAACCTGCAAGAACTCTCCGCGCCATGATGCCTTGATTCGACCTGTTGGACCGTGTCGGTTTTTTTCGTAATTAAGCTCGATAATTCCCTTAAGGTCAGACTCGTCATGGTATGCCTCGTCTCGATACAGCATGATAATCTGGTCCGCCTCCTTCTCGATGATTGATGCGTCTGATAGATCACCCTGAAGCGGCCTTTTGTCGGTCCGTTTATCAACCTCTCTGTTTACCTGCGCCAAAGCCACAACAGGTATGCCAAGTTCACGCTGTAGCGACTTCAAGGTTGGGACCACCTCGGACATTACCTCAGTGACATTCTTTTGGTTTTTAGTGGTGGACCTTATGCGCTGGATGTAATCCACAAAAATAACGTCAACATTATCCTGATGCTTCCACTTCCTTGCTTGCCGGACCAGTTCTTGAATAGTGATAGATGGGTTGTCGTTGATAAGGCTGTTTGTCTTTAAAAGCCGGTCAGCGCCTATCATCATCTTGTCAAAATCTTCAGCCTCCATCTTTCCGGTCCGCATGTTGTGCATTGATACGGTCCCAGCAATAGCTAGGCAACGCTCGCCTATCTGGTCGTGACCCTGTTCAGAGCTAAATATTCCGGTCCTAACTCCGGTCCCGATAGCCATGTTAAGCATTACGGCAGTTTTACCCATGGCTGGACGAGCACCGATTACAATAAAGTCATTATGGAACCCACCCATCTTTTCGTTAATCTCCGACAGACCGGTAGGAATACCAATGGTCCCGCCTTCAAGGTGCCTTTTGTACGACTCCTCTACTTTTGATACTGCAGCCTTTGCCGCCTCTTGCATGGTCCACTCGTATTTATCCTGCCCTTTATCCAATGCCATAAGCTCATAGATAATGAAATCAACGGCTGAATCTTCACCGGTTGAAAGCAGGTTATTACCTTCAGCAATAATCATCATCGCTTTGCGCTTCATGGCCTGCTTACGGACGATCTCAGCTTTATGTTTGGCAAGATCGACCTTGACCGTTGCCACCCTAGAAGCATCGATACACTGCGGCAAGTAATTCATGCCGGTTGATCGTTCAAGTCGGTCCGCCACGGTCGTCACATCGTAAACCGTGTTCTCAGTGATCAACGCCTGAATCTCTGAGTAAATCTTTCCGTAGACCTCAGAGCTAAAATGCCACGCTTCCAGAGTGATCTGTTTTGCCAGGGAAGGTGACATAATTAGTCCGCCGATCACCTGCTGTTCGATTTCAATTAGGTTGCTCATAGGTCGTTAATCTTTCGCTGTTGCTGATGCGGTTGCTGAGAACTGTTAAAGGTCCATTGCTCCTTGAAGTGCTCATCAGGGCCCAAGAACGTAGACATCTGCATCACAAAAGGCGTATTCAGCTTTTGCTGTTCTTCAAGGTGCTTTTTGTACCGGAGCAATCCTGCCATCATTTCATCGTGTGTTGCATTAGCCTTTAGTCTTGCAGTGTATGCCTGGTAGGCTTTGCGCTTAGGATTGGCACCTTGACGCTCTGGTTTTTGCTTCCATAGCTCCTCAAACTCTGACGGGTATTCTTTTTTTTGCTTAACAGGATTCTCTGCCGGTTTATCGTCAGATGAACCTAGTATTTCTAAATCTTTGTTATCTTCTTTGTTATATATGGATTGGATCTGATCCTTGCAGGGTATTGAATCCAATCCTTGCAAGGTATCGTTTTCAATACTTGCGGGTTCGTTTTTTGGGTAGTATTTACTGCGATTGACAGACATTGTTCGGCGTTTGCCAGCCTGGGTATGTTTGGTGTTTCTGATAAGCCATCCTTTCTTTTCCAGTGAAGAAAGAACAGATTTAACGCGGGGAACTGATAGCTGGCTGAACTCTGCCAGATACTCATTGCTTGCAAAACAAGGCCCGGTAGTTGATAGCGCCTCAATTTCAGCGACAAAAAACTTCTCCTGCATTGTCAGCTCGGCACAAAGCCAAACCTGTGCAGGTATCCAAATGCCGGTAAATTTATGATTCATTGTATAACCTCTTGGAACAGAGGCAAGTTGCAGACGCGCTTAGGATTGGTATAATTGCGCGTACAACTTGCTTGGTTGTGTCGAAATTAGCCCTGACCGGATGCCCGTCCGATCAGGGTTTTATTTTATCAGGTGTTTGGTTGCTGGTCAGCTGCAATAGCCGCCATCTCTTCAAAGTCAATCTCGCACGATCCGTGACA
>Ga0193958_1000346_pt1 | contig 18122 bp, 20 predicted proteins | sample FB_1_MG_FD_140320 | JGI IMG/M metagenome (GOLD analysis project Ga0193958, IMG submission 140320) | Microbial mat bacterial communities from the Broadkill River, Lewes, Delaware, United States - FB_1_MG | ecosystem: Environmental > Aquatic > Freshwater > River > Microbial mats | place: USA...
CTCTAACATATTCTGTTTTAATACTTTGAGCAATAGAACTAGTCGAAAGAAGCCCAAACAGGATCACTATAAAAGTTATATTTTTCATATTAAATTTTAATTTGGGTAAAAAACTAAATTCCCTGCATAATCTTTTTTATAAGTACCAATTATATTGCCGTACTTATCTTTTTTTACAATATCTCCATTATAGTTTTTTGATAAAGTAAATTTAACATTCCCATATTGGTCTTTTACAACTTCATCACCATTATAATTTGTTGATTGCATACTTTGTGTGTTTCCATAAATATCTTTTGAAACTTTATCTCCATTATAATTTATAGATTCTGTTTTAATTACATTTCCAAATTGGTCTTTCCAAACAAAATTCCCGTTATAATCATTGGATCCAGTTGCAATTATATTTCCATATTGGTCTTTCGCAACTGTATTTCCTGCATAATCTTTTGAATATGAGATTTGACCATAATTAAAAGTTGTAAATAAAATTATTATTAATGTAACTACTAATTTTTTCATAGTATTATGTTTTTTTAAATTAAAATATAAATATAGGCATATTTGCCTATTAATTAATGCTAATACTCCACGAATTTTACAAGGTGGAGCATATAAATGATTCAGCGTTTCTTATTGCATTTGGAAAAAACCTTAGAAAACAGAGAAAGTTGAAGGGTTTTACCCAAGAACAGCTTGCTAATGATTTAGGTATTGAAATATCCCAAATTAGTAGAATTGAACGAGGTGTAATAAATACATCTATAAATAATGTAAATTCTATTGCTAAAGTTTTAAAAATTGACATTAAATATCTGTTTGATTTTTAAACAATCTTTATTAAAATAATATAATTCAAAATAACGTACTTACACTTAATATTCCTTACGGAAATCCGTAATGCATTATTAAATTAGAAAATTCTGAAATGACTTATTATAAAACAAAAAACCACCCCCAAGTTGGAGGTGGTAAATTGCTATGAAAAAGATGTAGGAAAAATAACCTACATATCAAATGTAAAAAATTAATTTATAATTCTTGTCTAAACTTCTACTATTTCAGCTTTTGGTGCATTTTTCTTTACAGAAGCAATACCATTTTCCATTCCACTTGCTGATTCGTACATTTCACTTGTCCCAACAACTTGTCCATTAGTAGCTTTTAAATTAAAATATGGTTTGCCACTTTTAGATTCTAGTCTCTCAAACTTTGAATCATCTTGTGAGTTTTTTCTAACCGATTCAATACCATTAGTGCAACTAGTTTTAGCCTTATAGCCCTCACTGGCTAATATAGCTTGCCCATTACTCGCTTTAAGTCTAAATCTAAATTCTCCCTTTTTGTCTGTGTAAACTTCAAATTTTGCCATTTTTTTTCTTATTTAAATTAATTGAAACATAAATCTAAATAAAAAAATTATTTTTCTAGCTTTATATTCAACTTTTTCATCTGCTCACTAACTTTTCTTTGAACTACTTTACCATAACTACCTTCAGTTACAGAAATACTACTATGACCTAATAACTGAGAAACTATTTCCATTGGCACATCATTAAATAATAAAACAGTAGAAGCAAATGTTTTTCTGGCTGTATGTGTACTTAACTTTTTATTTATTCCAACAATTAAAGCTATTTCTTTTAAGAATGAATTATACTTTTGGTTAGAGCATACCTTAAATACCATTTTAGAATTAACATCATTATATTTATCAATCATAATCCTGACTCTTGGCAGCAACGGTATACTAATATTCTTCTGTGTTTTTTCTCTTTTCATTTCAATCCATAATTCACCATCAAAACCAGTCACTATATGTTTTTTTTGTAGATGCTTAATTTCATAATATGCTAAACCTGTATAACAACTAAAAATAAACCAATCCTTTACTTCTTGTAATCTAGCTTGTGCAAACTGATGTTTTTCCAATGCTTTTAATTCTTCTATAGTTAGAAAAATTACATGTGGTTTTGGCTTATTAGCTTTATGTAAAATAAAAGGATCTTTAGTTAAATATTCAGCACCTACAGACACTCTGACAACCCTTCTAAGTCTCTGTAATGTTTTGTATACAGTATTAGGTAAAAACTTCTTTTCAGTCTTTAAATAATACTCAAAATCATGTAAAAACTGTAATTTCAAATCTTTTAACAAGTAATCTTTTTTATTGTATTTAAATTTTAAATATGTTTTAATATGAGCTAATGATTGATTGTATTTTTCAACAGATACTTGTTTTACATCAATACCAACAAGCTTTTGCATTCTATTAATATGAAAATCAAATGCATCTAACAATGTTTTTTCTGCTGTTGTACTTTTACCAATAAACTGATTATAAATATCATCTACATCAAAATCCAATTCCTTTACTTGAAGCAATAAAAAAGCCCTATTAATTTTACTTTTAATAAGGCTTAGTTGTGTGTTAATATTATTGTTTTCTTCATTTGGTGGTTTTACTAATTGTAGCTTACTAAACCAATCTGAAGGAATTATAGATTGTCCTGTAGAAAATGTTTTTCTTTTACCTAAATAAGTAATTCTGCATTTTAATGGACATTTTCCTTGTTTGTTCATTTTAGATTTATCCAAAAGAAACAAAATTCTTATTTTATGTGTATTCATAATTATGTGATTTTATTTTGGGGTACCTGAAGTGTTTTAGGGTACCTTTTTGGACACCTAATTTGTAGATGATTTAATAATTATTGAAATTTCAATAAAATTAGAAAGTGTAGTAAATTCGGTAGTTTCATAAATATAAAGCATAAAAAATCCCACTATTTCTAGTAGGATTATACTTTGGTGGGCAATGAGGGATTCGAACCCCCGACCCCCTCGGTGTAAACGAGGTGCTCTGAACCAACTGAGCTAATTGCCCTAAGCGGTTGCAAATATATAACACATTTCTTATTACACAAAGCTTTTTATTAAAAATTTTTAATTATTTTTTTATCTATTTAAAAATTCAAAAAAAGACAAAAAAAAACGCCAAACCAACTAGTTCAGCGTCAATAATATAATTTACATTTTTATTATTTTACTAATTCTGGAACATTCGTATAAATATAGTCTCCATGACCCGAAAATATTTTGTTGTATCCTTTAAAGAACTCTTTTCGCTTATCTTCATCAGACCAATGTTCATTAACAAGTCTACTTTCTTCTTTAAAAGATTCTTCTATGTCTCCTAAACTTTCAAAGGCAAATGCTTCAATCATATCATCACTATTTGCTCCCCATCTATGAACATGAGTATAATATCCTTTTATATAGTCATTTTTCATAGTCACATTTTCGAAATACTCTCTAAAACCTGAACCTCCTCCAGAACCTCTTTTGTTTACTTTAACATAAAAAATTAATGGTTTATCACCATCTAATTTTGTAGGTTTAGAATAACGTGTAGTCATGTATATTTCATCACTATGATGACTAGAATAATAACTGGATTTCTTGTCAAAAAAAGCATTTCTTTCTTCTTCATTTGGCCAACCTTGATCTACTAATTTATTTGTTACTTCGGTAGCATTATTTATATCTTCCCAGTTTTTATAAATTGAAACTAGTTTTACTTCAGAATCATCTGGTGTGAAATAGTGAAAATAAACTCCATAGCCCAAGATTAAATCATTTTTCATAGTTACTTTATCAAAGTATTCCTTTTCAGTTTCCATCCAATCTGAAAAGTCTACATTGGGATCACTACTTCTGTGAACCGTTGTCACAACAATAAATACAGGTTTAAACTCCTCTACTTTAGCTTCTTGTGAATAAATTTTTGAAGTAAACATAATTGATAATACAAAAATTCCAAGCAATAAATTTTTAATTGTTTTCATGATATATTTATTTTAGTTAGTATTCAAAAACAAATTATTATTCATACAAATAATAAATAATTGAGGTTTAATAAAATGAATAAACAATGGAAAAGGAGTAAGTCTATAAATATAGATCCATTGAATGAGGGGAATATTAGTAGTTATAAAATAAAACTACCATAAATGTCATTTTGATAATACTTGAGGTCTTATATTGTAAATATATTATTATTTTTTGAATAAAAAAAAATATCGTTAATATTACATCTGTTTTGTTAACAAAATCGCAACAAGCTAAACAACTTCAGCAACTACAAAAGTACTACCTCCAACAAAAATTAAATCCTCTTTTTTGGCAGTTTTTAAGGCTTTATTATAAGCATGTTGAACAGAATCATACGTTTTTCCTTTTAAACCAAATGGAATACATTTTTGCTGCAATTCTAGAGCATCTAACCCTCTTGGAATCTCTGGTTTACAAAAATAATAGGTTGCGCTTTTAGGAAACATAGGTAAAATTTCTTTTAAATCCTTATCATTTACAACTCCAAAAACAACATGTAATTTTTCAAACTTTTCATTTTGTAACTGACGTAACACATAAGTTAAGCCTTCTTTGTTATGACCAGTATCGCAAATAACTTTGGGCTGTTGGTTTAAAATTTGCCATCTCCCTAGAAGTCCTGTATTTTTTTTAACATTTAACAGTCCTTTTCTTAAATTTTCTTCTGAAATAGCAAAACCTTCATCATTTAACACTTCTATCGTTTTTACAACAGTTTTTAAGTTATGTTGTTGATAAGTTCCTTTTAAATCTGTTTGAAAATTTGAAGTATTCAAATTTGATGCTAAAAACAATGGAGCGTCCTTTTCTTTAGCTATTTTTTCAAAAATAGTAAATACTTCATTTTGAAATTCACCAATTACAACAGGAATATTAGGTTTAATTATTCCAGCTTTTTCAAAAGCAATTTCTGGTAATGTTTCACCTAAAAACTGCGTATGATCTAAACCAATATTAGTAATTACTGAAACTTCGGGAGTTATAATATTTGTAGAATCTAATCTTCCGCCTAAACCAACTTCAATAATTGCAAAATCTACCTGTTGCTTTGCAAAACAATCAAACGCTAAACCAACAGTCATTTCAAAAAAGGATAACTTATGGTATGACAAGAATTCGCTGTTTTTTTTAATGAAATTTATAACATCAGTTTTTCTAATAACTTCACCATTAATTCTTATACGTTCTCTAAAATCTTTTAGATGTGGAGATGTGTATAAACCAACTTTGTAACCAGCTTCTTGTAAAACTGAAGCTAACATATGACTTGTAGAACCTTTGCCATTTGTACCAGCAACATGAATTGTTTTAAACTTTTTCTCAGGAAAGTTAAGATGTTTAGACAAAGCTAAACTATTGGTTAAATCTTTCTTAAAAGCTGTGTTTCCCTGCCTTTGATACATTGGCAACTGAGAAAACATCCAATCGAGGGTGTTATTATAATCCATTAAAAATTATTGAGATAATGAGAATCTGTATTTTATGGTACCAACTTGCTTTGATGGCGCATTAGCATCTGCCTGCCAAGTAGTTTTTAATGCTGCTGCCTTGGCTTGAGTTAGCAAACAATTTGCTGTATTTGTTGAACCTTTAACACCTGCCGTAGCTTTTATTACTCGTCCGTTTGTATCCACTTCAATGCTAACAACTACCAAACCTTCTTCATTACAAATGTAATTTGGTTTTGGCTTGCTTAATGGTTTTCTATTGCCTAAATTATAATCTCCATTTCCGCCACTACCACCATTTCCATAATACCCACTAGCATTAGGATCTCCAGTTATTTTTCCTTTATCTCCTGCTTCATTATCGTTACCTTCGCCTCCAGTTGCTGTTCCTTCTGAATTGCTGACACCACCAATTAAAGCATCTAGTTTTTTTCTTTTAGCTGCTTCTTCTGCTTTTTGTTTTGCAATTATTGCTTGTTTTTCTCGTTCAATTCTTTCTTTTTCTAACTGCGCTTTTTTAGCTATTTCTTCTGCCTTTTTTTTAGCTTCTTGTTGCTTTTTTATTGCTATTGCTTCTTCAGAATCTTGTGTTGCAACATCTTCAGAAACTTCTTGTACTTCTTCAACTTTACTTTCTTCAACAACTTCTTCTTTAACTTCTTGTTTTATTTCTTCTATTTCCTCTTCTATTTTTTCTGGTGCTGGAGCAAGTGGTTCTTTAGGCTGCACATTACCTTGTCCAACATTTGAAGTACCAAAATTTACTGCAATTCCATATTCTTGTGGAGGATCTAAGTAAGTCATCCCAACAAAAAATAATAAAACTAACAGCAAACTCATAATAACACTTGTTATGGCTGCGGATTTTCTTTTATGTTTTGTATTTAAAAAACTGAACATTTTTTATTTTGGTCTAACGGCTAATATTACTTTAAATCTGTTTCTGTTTGCAATATCCATAATTTTTACTGCTTTTTCTATAGGAACTCCTTCTTCTGCACGTAAAACTATTGTTGGATTCTCTTTACCTGCTAATAAAGCTAACAAACTTTGTTCCAAGCTATTTTCATTCACTTTTTTACTATCAATATAATAAGTTAAATTTTTAGTAATACTTACAGCTGTTGATTGCCTATTTTCTGTTTTACCACTTGCTTTTGGCAATAAAATATCCAATGCACTAGTTGTAACCAATGTAGAAGTTATCATAAAGAAGATAAGCAACAAAAAAACAATGTCTGTCATAGACGACATATTAAAGTTTGGATTTATTTTATTTCTTCCTCTAATATCCATGTGTTATTATTTATTATTGAAGATTGAAAAAATATTCACCTTCATTTAATATTTCATTTTTTAAATAAACTATATCGGCTCGTTTAATAGGTCTAAAAACTCTACAGATTTTGCTTCCATTTCATATACAACTTTATTGGTTCTAACAACTAAATGATTGTATTGTATGTAAGAAATTATCCCCACAATTAATCCTGCAACGGTAGTTGTCATTGCAGTATAAAGTCCATCAGAAAGCATTTTAATATCTATTTGGCCACCTGCATTTGCAATTTCGTGTATTGCTATAATCATACCGATTACAGTTCCTAAAAAACCAATCATTGGTGCTGCTCCTGCAATAGTTGCTAATACTGGAACGTTTTTTTCCAGTTTATAAATTTGTAATCTTCCCGCATTCTCGATTGCTGTATTAATGTCGGCTAGAGGTTTTCCAATTCTAGAGATTCCTTTTTCAATTAAATGTGAAGCTGGAGAATTAACTTGAGCACATAACACTTTTGCTGCATCTAATTTTCCATGAGAAACGTGGTCTCTAATTTGATTCATAAAATTACTATCGGTTTTTGAAGCTGCCTTAATAGCAAAAAATCGTTCAAAATAAATGTAAAGAGCAACAGCCAACAATACAATTAAAATAGCGATAATAACCTGACCTCCAACGCCTCCATCCATAATTAATTTATAGATTGAAAGTGTTTTTTCCTCAGAAACAACTTCGTTTAACAGATCTTCAGAATTTTGTAACATTGTTAATAACATAGATTATTCTTTATTTTATTTTTCTTTAACGGAAATAGTAATTTAAAATTGTCTTAAAAGCATAAATGCAAGTGCGCCTACTACAAAACCTATCGCTGCCAACCAAGCTATATTTTTAAAATACCAAAAGAAGTTAATTTTTTCCATTCCCATAGCAACAACACCTGCAGCTGAACCAATAATTAACATACTTCCTCCTGTACCTGCAGAATATGCAATAAAATGCCATATGTGATCGTCTACTGGTTGTTGAAACATTCCCATACTTGCAGCTACTAATGGCACGTTATCTACTACTGCAGATCCAACACCAAGTAACATAATTACAATATCTGTATTTGGTAAAATTGTTTTTAAAGATTCTGCACCTAAAAATAACATTCCTAAGGATTCTAGTGCGGCAACTGCCATTAAAATACCAAAGAAAAATAATACACTTGGCATTTCTATTCTTGATAATGATTTATGAATTGGACTATGAAATCCAATAGAATCATGCCCCTCATCATCTATAACTGTTGAAATATTAAATTGAGATCTACTATAAATTTCTGCAAAAACACCTACAACAGATAAAGACAACATCATACCAACATATGGTGGTAAATGGGTAACTGTTTTAAATATAGGAACAAATATAATTGCTGAGAGTCCTAAATATAACATTGTTGGTCCATAACTACTAGTTACTTCTGTCTCCTCTCCTTCAACAATATCTAAATTACCTTTAAAAGGTTTTAAAAATGATGCAATAAACACAGGAACCGCTACACACAATAAGGAAGGAATTATTAAATATTCTACTAACTTTAAAGTTGTTACTTTATTTCCAATCCATAACATTGTAGTTGTAACATCTCCTATAGGAGACCAAGCTCCCCCAGCATTTGCAGCAATTACAATTAACCCTGCAAACCACAAACGAGTGGTTTTATCTTTAATAATTTTTTGTAGAATTGTTATTAATACAATAGTAGCTGTTAAATTATCAATAATTGCAGATAATACAAATGCCAAAACTGCAAAAATCCATAATAATTTTTTCTTGTTTTTTGTTTTAATATAATTTTTAAATGTTGCAAAACCATTAAAGTAATCTATAATTTCAACTATAGTCATTGCCCCTAATAAGAAAAATAAAATCTCGGCTGTTTTTCCTAAATGATGCAATAATGTTTCTTCTAACAAATGATGCTTTTCTTCACTTGTAAAACCTGCAAAGCCTTCAACTAATGTATGCACTCCTGAATCAAACCAATTTGTAAAATCATCTATTCCAAAAGCTACTATTGCCCATAAAATAGACATCATTGCCAGAGCAGGAATTAACTTATCTAATTTTAAATTATGTTCTAGAGTAATTGCTAAATATCCTACTATAAATATTATAATAATGAGCGTTTCCATGAAAGTATATATAAATTGTATTTGTTAATATATTAGTTTGAAAGTGCTTTTTAAAAGGCTTACAAATATAGTAAAAACTTATACGGGTTTTAAAAGTTTTTACTATAACAATTATTTTTAAAACATAGTTCTATTTGTAACTTACTCATTTACAGATTTAACAAAAATTAACTTAAAAAAAACTTATATTTGTATAATAGCAACCTTTTATTAACAACTTTTACCAAATATGAATTTTAATTTAACAGAAGAACAAATAATGATTCGTGATGCAGCTCGTGATTTTGCAAAAAACGAACTATTACCAGGCGTAATTGAACGCGACGAAAAACAAGAATTCCCAAAAGAACAAATAAAGAAAATGGGAGAACTTGGCTTTTTAGGTATGATGGTTGACCCAAAATACGGAGGAAGTGGTTTAGATACTGTTTCATATGTACTAGCCATGGAAGAGATTTCTAAAATTGACGCTTCAGCATCAGTTGTTATGTCAGTAAATAATTCTTTAGTTTGCTGGGGTATAGAAACTTACGGAACTGAAGAACAAAAACAAAAATATTTAATTCCGTTAGCAACTGGTGAAATAATTGGCGCATTTTGTTTAAGCGAACCAGAAGCTGGTTCCGATGCCACTTCACAAAAAACAACAGCCATAGATAAAGGCGATTATTACCTTTTAAATGGAACAAAAAACTGGATTACAAACGGAGGAACTGCAAGCGTATATTTAATAATTGCGCAAACCGATGTTGAAAAAGGACATAAAGGCATCAATGCATTAATTGTTGAAAAAGGAATGCAAGGTTTTGCTGTCGGCACAAAAGAAAATAAATTAGGAATTCGTGGTTCCGATACCCATTCTCTTATGTTTACCGATGTAAAAGTACCTAAAGAAAATAGAATTGGAGAGGATGGTTTTGGTTTTAAATTTGCCATGAAAACACTAGCAGGAGGAAGAATTGGAATTGCTTCACAAGCTTTAGGAATTGCTTCTGGAGCCTATGAATTAGCTTTAAAATACTCTAAAGAACGTAAAGCTTTTGGAAAAGAAATAAGCAAGCACCAAGCAATTGCATTTAAATTGGCAGATATGGCAACGCAAATTGAAGCTGCACGTATGCTATGTATAAAAGCCGCTTGGGAAAAAGACCAAAAGTTAAATTACGATTTAAGTGGTGCTATGGCAAAATTATACGCCGCAGAAATGGCAATGGCAGTTACTGTTGAAGCTGTTCAAATTCACGGTGGTTATGGGTTTGTAAAAGAATATCACGTTGAGCGCTTAATGCGTGATGCAAAAATTACACAAATTTACGAAGGTACTTCAGAAATTCAAAAAATTGTTATTTCAAGAAATATTCTAGAAGGTTAAAATAATTTGGGCGTGCCGGCAAAAAAAATTGCCGTCGCGTCTTACGTTAAATCTTTTGCAAAAAAGCAAAAGGATAGCACTTCAACCGCTCACGCATTACACTTTTTTAATCACATAAGTAACTACACCCCATATTACTAACTCGTTTTCTTCAGTTACTTTTATAGGTGCATATTTTTTATTTTCTGGCATTAAATACATACACTCTTTTTGAACTTTTAAACGCTTAATTGTAAATTCACCATCTAACATGCATACGGCAATTTTTCCATCTCTGGTTTCAATACTTCTATCTATTACCAATAAATCTCCATCTTCAATATTAGCATCTATCATAGAGTTTCCTCTAACTCGTGCATAAAAAGTAGCATTTTCATTTTGCACCAATTCTTTATCCAAACTAATTCTAATTTCTTTAAAATCTTCCGCAGGTGAAGGAAAGCCAGCTGCAATATCCTCATTTACAATTGGTCGCTTTATATATACCGTTGTTTCAGGAATATAAAATGTTAATTTATTCGTTTCTACTACTTTTTTCAATCGCATTTTATCTCTATTATTTCATCAATTACAGTGGTATATCTTGGCGATAAATGTTCTTGTTTCATTTTCCAGGTTTTATCTAAATCCTGATTCGCAATCTTAATTACTGGTGTTCGGTATTTTAAATTTATACGATCCATTACTTTCATTAAAGCTTTATGTTTAGGCTCTTCATCTAAAAATAAAGAAAACTGATGTACTTTTTCTGATCGAATTCCCATAACTACTATCCCTGCTTTTTTATAATTATATCCTTGCTTAAATAATTGTTGAATTCCTTTAATTGCAAAGTTACAAATAGTAATGCTAGAATTTGTAGCATATGGTAAATGTACTATCATTCCAACATATCTTTTTACTGCTGAATAACTACTTGTTCTTAAAAAAACGTATAGATAAGTACATTCCGACTGTTGATTTCTTAATTTTTGGGCGCAAGAATTTGCAAAAGTAGCAATCCGTTCTTTTATAGGTTCAAGATCTCTCAATGCTTTTTCAAAGGTACGTGTGGTTGCTATATTTTGTTTATCCTTAGCAATTTCAAACCCAATAATAGGTGTGCCTGATAGGTCTTGTTTTAAACGTAAACCTACAACTGAAAATTGACTTCGCACATAATCATCAGGTAGTTTTGTAAACTCGTATGCTGAATTAACTTGTCTACTTTTTAATTTTTTTGAAATACGTCGTCCAATTCCCCAAACATTCTCAACTTTGGTCCATTTTAAAGCTTTAATTCGTTGTTCTTCTGTTGAAATAACATATACTCCTTTTGTTTGAACAGAATATTTCTTTGCTATTTTATTGGCTACTTTTGATAATGATTTTGTAGGTGCAACCCCAATACTTACTGGGATTCCAATCCATTTTTCAACAGTTTTTTTAATGTTTAAAACATACGATTCTAAATTTTCAACTTTTATATGATTTAACTTAAAAAATGCTTCATCAATTGAATACACCTCAATATCTGGTGTAAATTCTGATAAAACATTCATAACTCTAGTACTTAAATCTCCATACAATGAATAATTCGAAGAAAAAACATGAATATTATTTTCCTTAAAAATCTTTTCATATTTAAAAGCTTCTGCTCCCATTGGAACAAATTGCTTTGCCTCACTACTTCTCGCAATTACGCACCCATCATTATTAGACAAAACCACTATTGGTTTTCCTATTAAATTGGGTTTAAATATGCGCTCGCAAGAAGCATAAAAACTGTTACAATCTAAAATGGCATACATCACTTCTAAATTTTGTCTAAATTATAAAGAATATCATTTATAAATAAAAAAAAGAACAAAATAATTAATGAATGAATGTTTATTCATATATTTGCAACTAAATTTTAATTCTAAATAAATGGCTCGAAAAATAGATGACGAAAAATTAGTACGTATAAAACAGGCAACCATGAAAACCATTGTTGATTATGGTATAGAAAAAACAACAATTGCCATGATTGCAAAAAATGCAAATGTTAGTGGTGGGTATTTATACAGACTTTATAGTGGTAAACAAGCACTAATTGATGCATTATATTTTGATAAAATAACTTCATTAATTGGTGAGCTAGAGTTTCTAATTAACTTAAAGCATACAAGCATTGTCCCAATTATAAAAACATTTATACAAAATAGAATTGTGTATGCTATAAACGAACCTGAAGCTTCAAAGTTTTTCCACCAACTACTTCATAATGATAACTTTACTTTACCAAATACTTTAAAAGAAAAAAGTATTTCATTAATGCAACAACTGCTAACTATTGGGAAAAAATCTGGTGAAATAGGAGAAAATGTTGGTTTATTAGATTTAAACTATCACATTTTTACATATGTAATAGATTATATTCATTTTAAAAGAACCAACTTTTTAGGAATTGAAGAGGCTATAAATAACGACGTTAAGTATTTAACAAACAATGTTTTAATCATACTAAAAAAAGATTCTTAATAATGTTTACTAATTTAAAATTGGGGTTAAAACCAACTGTAAAAAAAATTACTATTCTTTTAGTTTTTATAACAACAAGTTTTACCGCTCAAGAACTATCTCTAAAAGATGCCTATAAATTAATGCTTTTAAAAAATGGTGATTTAAATGCTTCGCAACAGGAAGTAAATGCAAAACAAGAAGAACAAAAAGCAATAAAAGGCTTGCGCTATCCCTCACTAAGTATTTCAGCTACGTATTTAAATTTAGACGAAGATATTAGCGTAGATTTAAATGATCAACGCAATATGATTAGCGGAATTGTTGGAGTTCCAGATCCTTCAATATTAGGCGATTGGAATTTTACTTTACAAGACAAAAATTTAGGTTTTGCAAGTGCAGATATTAAATGGCCAATTTTTGCAGGTGGAAAAATAAATGCTGCAAATAAAGCTTCAAAAATTAACTACGAGCTCTCTAAAAATCATCATAAAATAAAGGAAAATACATTAACCATTAAGTTAATAGATTATTATTTTAAACTTAAATTAGCTAAAGAAGCTGAAGATTTACGCCAAAAAGTTTATGAAACTATACTACTACATAATGAGCATGCAACAAAATTATTTGAAAATGGAATTATTCCAGAAGTAGAGACTTTAAATGCTAAAGTAGCTTTATCTAATGCTAAACGCGAATTATTAGCCGCTCATAAAGATGTGTCTTTAGCAACCACTGCAATAAAAAATTTGATTGGAGGTAAAAATTTTAATACCACTTCAACCGCTTTTATAAATCCAACAATTCAAACTTCTTTAAGTGAATTTCAACAAGAAATGATTAAAGAAAATGAACAATTAAAGTTTTTAGAAAAAAACCAGGAGTTAGCTAAAATTGGTATAAAAATTGAAAATAGCGAGTATTTTCCAACAGTTGCTTTATTTGGTAAACATACTTTATGGAAAGACAATCTATCACTATTAGAAACAAAATGGTTGGTAGGTGTAGGCGCAACCTGGGAATTGTTTAACGGTTTTACAAGAGAACATAAAATTAAAGCTGCAAAACATAAGGTCTTACAAGTACAGGAATTAGAAAAACAAGCCAAATTAAACTTATTAACCTATACCGAAAAATTATATAACGAATTAGAAAAACAACGTGAACAATACAATAGTTTAGCAGCAGATATGGCTCTAGCCGAAAAGTTAAAGTTTATGCGAACTCGTGCTTTTGAAGAAGGAACAGGAACCTCACTCGAAGTAATTGATGCTACTTTACAACTAACTCAAGTTAAACTATTTAAAATAAATGCACTTTACCAGTATAATACAACCTACGGCGAATTAATGGTAAATCTTAATAAAACAGAAAAATTCTTGAACAAAATTTAATGTGAAATGAAAAATTCAAAAGTTATAAAGTCAGCTGTAAGCATCGTTATTATTTCAATTTTAGTGCTTATAGGAATTTGGTTTATTAGCAAACCAAAAACAGTTATTTTACAAGGTAGAATTGAAGCTAAAGAAATCTATTTATCATCAAAATTACCAACTCGTTTAAAATCTATTGAAGTAAAAGAAGGTACAAGCGTAACAAAAGGGCAATTATTAGCAACCTTAGAAAATCCAGAAATTGATGCTAAAGAAGTACAAGCTCTTGCTGCAAAAGATGCTGCAAATGCACAAAAAAACAAGGCTACAAACGGCGCAAGAAAAGAGGAAATTAATGCTTATAAAAGTTTATACGAAAAAGCTACTGCAGGTGCAAATGTAATGCTAAAATCTTACGAGCGTATTGAAAACCTTTTTAAAGACGGAGTTGTTTCAGCACAAAAAAAGGATGAAGTTTTTGCTAAAAAAGAAGCTAGTTTAAACGATCAAAAAGCAGCATATAATAAATATCAATTAGCATTAAAGGGTGCCAGAAGTGAAGATATTGAAGCTGCAAGTGCTTTGGTAAGAAAAGCTGAAGGAGCATTAAGTGAATTAGAAAGTTATAAAAATGAACGTTTTATAATAAGTCCTATAGATGCAGAAGTGCTAGATTTTTTACCTGAAGAAGGTGAATTAATTGGTGCAGGTTATCCAGTAGCACATTTAGTAGATCTTTCTAATTCTTATGCAATTATAAATGTAAAAGAGACAAGCTTGTATAATTTTAAGAAAGGTTCCAAATTTAAGGCAACTATTCCTGCTTTAAACAACAAAGAAATCACATTTCAAATTTATTACGTAGCTGCTTTGGGCGATTATGCTACTTGGAATGCAACAAAAGCTACTGGCGATTTTGATATTAGAACTTTTGAAATAAAAGCAAGCCCAATAACTCCAGAAACAGAATTACGCCCAGGAATGAGTCTTTTAATTGATTACTCACAATTCAAAAAATAAAAATGAAATCGTTTTTACATATTGCAAAACGTGAATTTAGAATGTTATTTCATAACAAATCTATGTTTATTTTTGCTGTAATTTTACCTTTCATTTCAATCCTTTTTTTTCTTACACTATTAAATAAGGGTGTTGCAAGAGATTTACCTGTTGCCGTAGTGGATTTTGATAATTCGGCTACTTCTAGAAATATAATTAGTCAAATAGATGCAACTCCAGAGTTAAAAGTAGCTTTTAAACCAATTAGCCAATTAGAAGGTGAAACTTTAATAAAAGAATTGAAAGTTTATGGAGTGGTTACTATTCCTAAAAACTTTGGAAAAGATTTAAATCAAGGAAAACAAGTTTCAATTATAAATCAATTCAATAGTAATTTATTATTGGCTTCTGGACTAGAGAACAAAGCTTTTAAAAGTGCTATTGGTACTATTTCAGCTGGAATAAATATTAAAAAACAACTAAAAAAGGGAGTTTATATTAACCAAGCAAAAGCAAATTTTCAACCTATAACCTCAAATAATCACGTACTTTCAAATCCATATACCAATTACTCCTATTATTTAAACTCGGGATTTTTAACGCTCTTTTTTCAAATATTTGTAATATTAACTACTATTTATTGTTTTGGAAACGATTTAAAATATAATAAAGGTGAAAAATTATATAATATAGGTAAAGGTAATGTAACAACAATTATACTTGGTAAAATTACACCTTATACACTTTGGTTCATTTTAGTTGGGCTTATACTCTATTTTTCAATGTTTATTTTTAATGATTTTCCTTTAAACGGAAATAAAGCAATTGTTTTACTTGCTTTGCTTTTACTAATTATAGCATCGCAAGCTTTTGCTATATTATTTATAGCAATCAGTAACAGTTTTAGAGAAGCACTAACTTTTGGATCTGGATTTGCAGCAATAAGTTTATCATTTTCAGGAATTACATTTCCAATTTTCGGAATGCCAAAAGTGCTTCAATGGATAAGTCAATTATTTCCTTTTACGCATTTCTTTGATTTATTTCTAGATCAAACTCAAAGAGGAATTCCAGTATATTACTCTATGTATGCAATTTCTTGTTTGGTAGTATTAACAATTGTTCCAATAATATTAAGTTACAATAAGTTAAAAAAACTTTTAATAAATGGTGTTTTCCTTCAACGTATTTAATAATGAAAAATATAAATAAAAAATACCATCGAACTAAAGTCTCATTTAAAAATGCATTTATTACCGAATGGAATGCACTAAAATCTGATAAAGCTGTATTGAGTACATTCTTTTTTGTAGCATTTGGTATACTAACAGTTTATACCTATATCTATTCAAAAGAAGTTATTACCGAAGTTCCTGTAGCTATTGTAAATCAAGATGCTACTAAAACTAGTAGAGATTACATAGCAATGCTAAATGCTTCTGAAGGAATTAAAACTATTACAAACTACGCAGATATACAAGAAGCAAAAAGGGATTATTATTCAAAAAAGGTAATGGGAATTTTAATTGTTCCAAAAAACTTTGAAAAAAATTTAAGAAGCGGAAAACAAACAACTATTACTTCATTTTCTGATGCTTCTAATATGATCTTTTACAAAAAAGTATTGGTTGATATTACTGTAACTACAGGAAATTTTAATGCAGGAATTGCTATAAAAAAAGATATGGTTCAAGGGACACCTATTGCGATTGCAAAACAAAATTATATTCCAATTCAAATTATTTCAACAAGTTTATTCAATACATCATCTGGGTATGCAACCTATATAATACCAATACTAACAGCCTTAATAATTCAATTAGTAATATTAATGGGAATTGGCATTTTAAATGGTTCTAGAAAAGAAGATAATACCATATACGCTAACTTCCCAAGGTTATTACATAAAGGAGGTGCCATTCCAGTACTGTTAGCAAAGGCAAGTTTATATTCACTAATTTTTGCTATTATTTTACCAATTCAAATAGGATTAATTTACGCAGTATTTTCAATTCCAATACGTTCATCATTAATCCTAATATATCTTTTTTCATTACCCTATTTAACTTCAGTTGTGTTTCTAGGAATAGCAATTAGTGCACTCTTTAAAAGAAGAGAAGACTCCATTGTGTTTTTAGTATTACTCTCAATTCCAGCTTTAATGTTAAGTGGATTATCGTTCCCTATGGAAGGGTTTTCAAATTTCTATCAACAATTAGCTAAATTACTTCCGTCAACGTCTGGAATAACAGGGTTTATAAAATTAACACAAATGCAGGCCACATTTAATCAAGTATTTAACAACTGGATTCAACTTTGGTTACTTACAATAATATATTTTGTAATTGCAGTAATTACACTAAAAGTTAGAGTAAATATAGAAAGAAGAAATATTAAACATTTATAGACTAAAAATGATGTTCTAATAATAAAATTACTGTTATATTTTCTATAAATCGTTTCTTATATAAAAAACTACACTCTATAAGTATCTGCTTTCCAGTTTTTTATTAACTTCTTAATTTCTTTTTCTGATAAATGTTCTTTTACAGCCTTATCCGCTAAGGCAACAGATTCTTCATCTGAAGCAAAGCGTAACCCAATAATTTGACGCATTGTTAATTTTGAACTCAGCACCTTGCCCGTTAGTAAATAATGTCTAAAATTCTCTTCTGCCTTAATAGCTCTATCTTGTGCTTTTAATGCAAATGCTCTCACATAATACATCATAATCAAAAGAATGAATGGAATTAATACTAACAAAGATTCGGAATATAAATTTTCTTCAGAAGCATTTAATAAATTTATAATTGAACCTATAAGTAAAGCTAGAATTGAAATAAATAAAATACCGTGAAATCCAAAAACCATTTTACTATGGTTACTATAATTTTGCTGTTTCATACATAAAATTTAAAGTTATTAATTGTAAATATAGATTATTTTAAATTGAAAACTTATCAATAACTTACCTATAAGACTTTTTAGTAGCAATAGGATTAGTTTATTTTAATATAAATTTAAATTTAATGTAAAAAAAAACCTTCAACAATTAAGTTGAAGGTTTTCAAAAGAAAGGCGGTGACATAC
>Ga0193958_1000347_pt1 | contig 18052 bp, 18 predicted proteins | sample FB_1_MG_FD_140320 | JGI IMG/M metagenome (GOLD analysis project Ga0193958, IMG submission 140320) | Microbial mat bacterial communities from the Broadkill River, Lewes, Delaware, United States - FB_1_MG | ecosystem: Environmental > Aquatic > Freshwater > River > Microbial mats | place: USA...
ACAAGCCCATGATATTTTCCCACCTTACAAAGCATGGAAAAAAGTCCAACAAGCTCTAAGTAAAATAATTCCAAAACCTGATTATATGAATTTCGCCCTACCCACTCGTGCCTATGAAAGCGATATAGTTGTATTTGTGCGCTGCCCTAATGTCTATTCACTAACTTTTATGAAAAATTATATGGACAAAATAACGCCACATGTGGATAAAAACGTGCTGCTGTATTTGGGGTGATCGTTTGTAGTTAATACTACATTACCAATTAAAATTAAATAAAAATTCTTGTTGTTCCCATAATGGGAATTGTCTATAATATAATTATATGAGAGTTATATCAAAACGTAGGTTAAGAGAATTTTGGATAAAATATCCTGATGCAAAAAGCTCATTAGAGGCATGGCATTCTGAAATACTTAAAGCAACATGGAGTTCACCACAGCAATTAAAAATGCAATTTAAACATGCTAGTGCTTTAAAAAACTCGCGAATTGTATTTAATATAGCTGGAAACAAATACCGCTTAATTGTTGGTATTGATTATGGTCGGCAAGCTTGTTTTATTAAGTTTATAGGAACCCATAAAGACTATGATCAAATTAATGTAGAGGAGATAGAATGAATATTTATCCTATTAAAACAGAAGCAGATTATGATCAGGCTTTAGCTGAAGTAGAATTACTATGGGGAGCTGAAGAAAATACTGAAAAAGGGGATAAACTTGATATTTTATTAGTTTTAATTGAAAACTATGAAAAAATACATCACCCTATTGATCCACCTGATCCTATTGAAGCCATCAAATTTAGAATGGAACAAATGGGGCTATCACGTAAAGAACTAGAAAAATGTCTTGGTTCAAAGAGTCGTGTATCTGAAATTCTAAATTATCGCCGCAGCCTTTCTATAGATATGATTCGCAAACTTCATGCAGAGTTTTATATTCCTTTAGAAAGCCTGATTAATAAAACTGAACACTCTATTTAATATATAGGCAGGTTCATGACGCAACGCGTCAGGGAAGGCATTCCCGCGTAAGAACACGCGGGAACGAGGGGTAATAAACGGAAAATAATCATTAAGTAACGGTAATAATCACCTTACCAAAGTTTTTATTTTCTTTCATATAAGCATGAGCTGCTTCAATATCTGCTAAGGGAAAACTACAATCAATCACAGGATTTACTTGCTCAGCGGCTAACACAGGTAACCAATATTTCATAAATCGCTGTGTGATAGCACGTTTTTCTGCCAAAGGCTGCGAACGCATTGCTGACCCCATCACTTGCAAACGCTTTAATAAAATTTTATTTAGGGGTACTTCAACACGACTACCGCCCATCAGCGAGACTACCACCAAGCGTCCATCAACAGCTAAAGAATCTATATTATCACTCAGATAAGCCGCGCCAATAAAATCTTGAACAAGATTCACACCTTGCCCATTCGTTTCAGTTTTGATCACCTCAGCAAAAGATTGAGTTTTATAATTAATCCCCACATCTGCCCCTAAGGCTTTTAACTTGGCTAATTTTTCATCACTGCCTGCGGTGACAAAAACCCGTGCGCCGCGCTGTTTTGCCATTTGTACCGCAGCGGTGCCTACGCCACTGCCTGCCGCATGAATCAAAACGCTTTCATCCATTTGTAAACGCCCCAATTGAAACAGGGTTTCATGTGCAGTAAACCAAACTTCAGGCAATGCCGCTGCGTGTTGATACGTCCATGTATCAGGCATCAGCATTGCCATCTCGGCATCAATCACTGCATATTCAGCATACCCGCCACCACCGATTAAACCAAAAACACGTTGCCCTTGGCTAAACCCTGTGACCTCATCACCCCAAGCAACCACTTCCCCAGCCAGCTCTAAGCCGACAATCTCAGATTCACCTGCGGGGGGATTATAAAAGCCCTTTACCTGCATTAAATCAGCACGATTTAATGCGGTAGCATGAACTTTTACCAGTAGTTGATGGGCAGACGGTACAGGGCGCGGAATCGTTTGTAGTGCTAAATGGCGGTGAGGTTTCCCCGTCCCCTCTGTTTCACAAATGACCGCTGCCTGCATCGTTGACATGATTTAATTCTCCTTATCACCTGAATCATTTCCGTCCTGTGGTTTTTTCAAGCGAATACCACGACGTGTAGCGCGACGTGCTTTTGTCGCGGGTTTGGTCGTAGGTTTTGCTTTTTTAGCAGGCGGAGATTTTTTTGCTGGGGCTGATTTTACAGGGGTTGAATCAGCGGGTACAGACTCAGGCTCTACAACAGGTGTAGACTCTACAACAGGTTTAGACTCTACAACAGGTTTAGATTCTTCAACAGGTTTAGATTCTTCAACAGGTTTAGACTCTACAGCAGGTTTAGACTCTTCAACAGGTTTAGACTCTACAGCAGGTTTAGACTCTACAGCAGGTTTAGACTCTACAACAGGTTTAGACTCTACAACAGGTTTAGACTCTACAGCAGGTTTAGACTCTACAACAGGTTTAGACTCTACAACAGGTTTAGATTCTTCAACAGGTTTAGATGCGGTCTTATCTTCACTACTTGCTTTTGGAGTATCCCCTGTTTTCTCTGGTTCAGCTGCTGGTAAAGCTTTTGCTTCACCTGCTGGGGCTGGACTCGGTGGAGGTGATGATCCTGATGGTGATGGAGTCGGTGCAGCAGGCGGTGGTGAAGATGGCTTAGATTTAAATTTATTAATTAAACCTTTGACCAAACTTATGATAATAATGAAGATAGCACGTATTAGATAAAAAGTTGTTTCCAAGATAGTAAATAATACTGTCCACGCTCTAAACCATAACGGTGCTTTGTATTCTTCTACTTTCTCTTCTTCCTCTTCTTTAGGGGGAATATAATTATTCCCACGCCCACGGCATAAGGCTTCTGCTCCCACAGAAATACATCCTAATGGAATCACAACCAGTGTTAACAAAGTAGAGACAAATACACCTGCCATTAAGGAAATTGCCATCCCTTGGAAAATCGGATCAAATAAAATCACAAAAGATCCTGCCATTAAGGCAAAGGCGGTAATTAAAATTGGGCGGGTTCGGGTTTTACATGCCAAAATCACCGCATCTTCAATCTTTGTGCCTTTTTGGATTTCATGAATCGAGTAATCCACTAATAAAATAGAGTTACGAACAATAATCCCCGCTAAGGCAATCCAGCCAATCATGGAAGTGGCAGTAAAAGAAGCGTTAAGCAAACCATGTGCAGGAATAATACCTAATAGTGTTAATGGAATCGGTGCCATAATCACCATTGGCGTGATAAAGTTACCAAATAACCAGACAACAAGAATATAGATTAGGAATAAGGCGACCATAAATGCAGCCCCCATATCACGGAAAGTTTCAAAAGTAACTGTCCATTCTCCTGTCCATTCAAATGCAGATTGTCCTGTGGAAGCAGGTACACCAAAGTAAGTGCCGCCTGTTAATTTCACCCCATCAGGTGTGGTGTATTCTTCTGCTGCTAAACGATCTTCTACTTCAAACATGCCATAAATCGGCGCGCTTAAACTATATTCATTGTTACCTTGATGTACCCCTACAGAATCTCCGACCACATACTCCATACGGCGTAGATCTTTTTGGTAAATAATCGGATCTTGGTCAATTTGAATAAACTCCCCTAATTCAGCCAATGGGATAGTTTTGCCTGTATTGCTTGGAATTGGGAGATCATATAAACGACTGAGTTGTGAACGAACTGTTAAGGGGATATGTATCACAATGTAAGTGGGCTCTAATACGGTGCCTTTTTTAATATCACCGACTTTAAAGCCGCCTAATGCCATGCTGAGGTTTTGATTAATGGTATCAACAGAAATTCCACGGCGAATGGCTTTTTCCGTATTCACATTAAAACGCCACACTTGATAAGGTTCTGCCATGTAGTTGTCAACATCATCAATAATCGCGGCTTGATCAAAGACTTTAGTTAAATGCTGTGCCACTTCTCGGCGGGTAGCATCATCAGGACCATATACCTCGGCAACAATAGATTGTAAAACAGGGGGGCCAGGGGGCATTTCCACTACAGTGGTTTTTGCCTTGCTGTCTTCCCCTAAGCTTTCACGTAATAAACGGCGCGCCTCGGTGGCAATTTGATGACTGCTGCGGGTACGATCTGCTTTTTCAGTAAGTTGAACATGAATATCTGCTTGCCAAGGACGATTACGTAAATAGTAATGCCTTACCATACCATTGAAATCAAACGGTTGTGATGTACCCACATAGGTTTGTAATGCCACCACTTCAGGAATTTCACGCAAGACTTCAGCCACTTGATAAGTGGTATTTGCTGTTGTTGGTAAAGCGGTGCCTTCTGGCATGTCGATAAAGACATTAAATTCAGGTTTATTATCCAGTGGCATCATTTTAACTTCGACATATTGCACATAGAAAAGACTACAGGCAGCGAAGAAGCCAGCAATGAGTAAAAATAGGAAACCGTAGCCTTTTACTTTACTGGTAAATAATGGCGGTAAAATGCGGCGGTAGAATTTTTCCCACCATTGATTGGTGCGATGTTCTTTATCTTCATCTTTTTGTAAACGTGCAAGAGAAGGTTTTAAACGCATCGCAAACCACGGTGTAAAGATAAATGCTGCTAATAAAGAGAAAACCATGGCGACCGAACCCAGTGCAGGAATGGGTGCCATATAAGGTCCCATCATGCCTGATACAAACCCCATCGGTAATAAGGCGGCCACTACGGTAAAAGTCGCCAAAATAGTAGGATTTCCCACTTCACGTACTGCATCAATGGCGGTTTCTGTGTCGGTTGTACCTTTTTGTAGCCAGCGGCGATAAATATTTTCAATCACCACAATCGCATCATCCACCAAAATTCCAATAGAGAAAATCAGCGCAAATAAACTGACGCGGTCGATGGTGAAGCCCAAAATCCATGCAGAAAAAACTGTGATCAAAATGACGACTGGAATCACTAAGGTGACCACGATAGCAGGGCGCATCCCTAACCAAAGTAACACTAATAAACTCACTGCACCTGTAGCAATAAAGAGTTTAAAGATTAAACTCCAGACTTTATCATTGGCACTTTTCCCATAATTTCGTGTGACTTCAACCTGCACATTATCAGGAATAATACGCCCTTTTAAGCCTTCTACATGCGCTAAAATAGCATCCGCAACTTGTACACCATTAGTATTGATTTTCTTTGCAATGGCGATAGTAACGGCGGGCATGTTCTCTATATTAACAGAAGGTTTCTCTTGATTTTCCTCTGCTGTATTGTCTGTCTCATTATCTGTATATTTATGTTTAAGGTGGTAAGCCGCACCTGAGAAGTAATTGACTAATTGCTGTGCTTCAGCGGGAGCTTGGGTGACTTTGGCAATATCTCGTACATAAATAGGGGTGTTTTGATGCGTCCCAATAATAAGCCGCGCCACTTCTTCAGCGGAATGTAAAAAGCTACCTGTATATACGGTGAAATGGGTATCATTGTTTTCAACAAAGCCTGCTTTATATTCACTGTTCGCAGTTTTAATTGTTTGGACAATTTGAGCAAGACTGATATTAAATCCTGATAAACGTTCAGGCATCACTTCAACGCGCACTTGCTCCGTGCGTCCGCCAACAATAAAGCTTTGCCCTGTATTGGGGACTTCTTTAATGTTTTGCATCACATCTAAGGCTAAGGTGCGTAATGCAGCATCATCAATGTCTTCTCCCCATAAAGTTAAATTCACAACAGGGACATCATCAATACCTTTTGGGCGCACTAAGGGGGGAGCAATACCGGGTGGCATTCTATCCATATTAGATTGCAATTTATCATGCACTTTAACAATGGAATCACTTAAATTTTCACCGACTTTAAATTGTACGGTGACAATCCCTTGTTCATGTTGTGAAGCAGAATAAACGTGTTTTATTCCAGGGATTTCACTCATCATACGTTGCAAGGGGTCAATGGCGAGACTGGCAACTTGCTCGGAAGATGTCCCAGGGTACTGTACAAAGATATCAACAATGGGGACAGAGATTTGTGGATCTTCTTGGCGTGGGGTCAGCATTAAGCCTAAAAAGCCCATGCCTAGCATTGCAAAAAAAAGCAGTAACGAAAGGGGCGAGTGTATAAACGCCTGTGCGGTACGCCCTGCAATCCCAAGGTCTTCGGGACGTTCTGGCGGTATAGAAGGAGGGGTAAGCTGTTCAGTCATGGCAATATGTCATCCGTTTCATTTAGTGCGTAGAGGTACGCACCCAGCCAGAACTCATCCCTGGGGAAGGGTTATTGACAATAATATCATTGGCTTTTAAACCACTGAGGATACTGACGTATTGAGCATCAATATCATGTCCAATACGGACAAGGCGTAAACTACGCTTATCACCTTTGACGACATATACTCCGGGGAGGCTACCGCGCCATACAAGCGCACCGCGTGGAATCATGCGTAAATTTTGTTTTGGTGCATTTAAATCATTAATTTCAACTTGTGCATATTGCCCCGGTTCAACAAATACATTGTTAAGTTGAAATTTTACTTTTACTGTATGACGTTGTGGATCGGCAGTGGGGTAAATCTGTACCACTTCAACTGTAACAGGCTGTTGTAATACATCAATATGTGCCACAACCTGCATTCCGAGCTTTAAGCTCATTACAAGGCGGGCGGGGACATTGACTTCAATTAATAATTTGCTCATGTCGGCAAATTTTAATAAAGGTTGTCCCATTTGTACGGTATCCCCCACTTCCACCAATTTATTGATGATAAAGCCATCAAACGGTGCAGTACTTTTAGTATCCCTTAGTAGGGCATCAATTTGCTCAATTTGTGATTGTGCGCGGACTAGCGCGCCTCGTGCTTGATCAATACGAGAACCGTAGTTATATAAATCTGCTTGGCGATCAACCACGGTATTATTTTGATTCATCATGTCAGTCATTTGGCGGGTAAAAAACTGATCAAACATATTTGGCAATCCCATTCCCCCCATTGCTTGGCGTTGAGAAGGTGACCATAATTCACGTGAATACTGCACATTAGCATTACGTAACGTGGCTTCTGTATTCATTAACTCCGCCACTGCAGCACGGCGTTTAGCTTGTAGCTTATGCGTATCTAATTCAAGTAAGGTATTATTTTTATTGAAATAAGTGCCTTCTTCACCTGCAATCCATTCAATTCGTCCAGGTTGTTGTGCAGATAAAGTGACTTCTCGGGCAGGCACAACAGTCCCCCCTAAGCTGACACGCGTATTAATAGAGACATCACGCACAGTATAAAAGCTTTCTGTTGCGTGAATTGAATTGAGCCAACATAAGCTCAAGACAGCAAGAAGGGGTGCAATAACTGTTTTATGCATGACTGATGATAAAAACCTATAAATGAGGAGGTGGCGGGAAAATTATGTTGTTATCTAAACCTCATACTGAATGATTAGATAACAACATATGTTCATGTCAAAAAATGACTGATATTACACTTTACCCATTACAGCAAAGCTTTTAATAAAAGGGCCTGCCATACGAGGATCTTTTATCATTGCGCTGTAATCACCGATTCTGAATTGAAGCTTTCTACTGACATATGCCATGCCTAAACCTGTCATGCCAATGCCTTTATCAAACCATTTTTGCCAGTTTTTTTCTGTTGCACGTAAATCCCAGTTTACCTCTTCTCCAGAAAAAGCTTTTGCATCAATAGCTTTCCCATTTTCAACAACTAAGACCCCAACAGGCTGCCCATCATCATCGAAGCCATAGGCAATTTTTGAGGAAAAACCAATTTCTTCTAAGCTATTTACCAACCCTGGTTCCTCATTCCATGCGGTCATAAAAGCTTTCATCCACTCATCTGAAAATAAATCGGCCATCATTTTTTCCTATTAATTCTGGTTGCTAACTTGTTTTATACTAGGTAGTCAGTCAATACTATATAAGTAATATTTTTTGTATTGTACTGTTGCTGGAATATTTTATTGTATTATTAGGTTCATGAAATCCTAACAGTATAAGACATTACTAATGCTAAATATTAACAATAAGCCCCCCTAACGTCTAGTAGCATTGATATAATAAAACTATTTAAAGTGGGGTGTTTTTATGGGAATATGGTATAAAAAACGAAAGGAAAGATATTATTTATGGGATTTATAACCGCAGGAAATGGACTTGGGTGTACGATTAATTCACATAGAAATAATTGGGATGGAACAATATGTCATAATGCAGAGACTTGGAATTGTTCTGCGAAACAGCAGTTTAGAGGAGATTACTGTCAACAAGGAGATCCACGTTGCTATCATTTACATGTATTTGAAGAACAAAATCCGTATTGTTTAATTGATGATTTAGGGATTGGCTGGTTATTAGAGCCTAATCCTGATGCATTAAATGATCAAATTCTTTTATTTTGGGGGAAACGTTTCCAAGAACCACGTGGAATCAGTGAAATTAATACCCGTCCTAAGGATTATATCTTTGGTGCTTATCGAGTTAAGCGGGTTGAAGCATTAAAAATAAATGAGTTTAAAACTTTATGGAAAATAGAGCCATATGAAGATGGTTGGACACGTTTTCAATCTCCTTATTCATTAACAGTTTATTATCGTAGTATTATTGGTGGGGTATATTTAAAAGAAGTAAATCGTGTTGCGGTGGAAAGTATGTTTGAAAAAGCAGCTGAAGAGCAATTAAATTCTCCTAATGTCAATACACGTTACAATGAGGAAGAGTTGGAGCGTTTTGAATATTTTCATGAAAATTTACATTCATGGTTTGATATTGCCCGTACACAAGCATTAAAAGTAGAGCAATCAAATAACACACGTAGTGTGACCTCCAGTGCCAATGTATTTGAAAGTAACAGTCAAGCAGGAAGTGAGAACCGAGGGCCTTTTGATCAATTAAAGAATTTAGATGTTAAAAAAGCCAGTGATTTACCTGCGGTTGCAAAACCTAATCGCTCAGAGCAATATTTTAGTTACCCATTGATTGATAAAGAAAATAATAAAGAACGGGTGAAAGCAAATTATGGTAAAGATGTTTTAGATGCAGTGATGACTGTTTCTTTAACGAAAAATATTATGATTCTAACAGGTAGCCCTGGGGTGGGTAAAAGTAGCTTAGCGGTTGATTTAAATGATGATTTAGATAGAAAGCTTATTGTCCCTGTCGGCTCAACATGGCGTGGTCGTGAGGATTTATTGGGCTATGTGAATCCTGTCACCAATGAGTTTGAACCGACTGAGTTTACCTTATTTTTATGTAAAGCTGAGGCAGCATGGCGCAGAAATGATCGCCGTACTTTCCTCGTTATTTTTGAAGAGTTTAACCTGAGTCAGCCTGAATATTGGTTTGCAGATATTTTAGTGCGCTCTCAGTATCCTGATAATCAGGAGAAGTTACGTACAATCGAGTTAGGTGGAAAGAGTATTCGAGGCGTACATAATAAGAATGATACCAAGATTTTAATTCCACCAGCATTACGGTTTATTGCGACAATTAATAATGATCATACTACTTTGTCATTGTCCCCGCGTGTATTAGATCGGGCTTCAATTATTGAATTAACTTTAGAGCCACGTACTACCCTGCATCGTGCTAATTTAACGCTAGAAGAGAAGCAGATCATGGCGATTGAGGAGCTGGATGCTTTATTAAAGTATAAGAGTGCCATGTTTTCTTTGCGGGCTGCGGAGTCATTAAAACGCTGTGTTGAAAATTTGGATATGCTTAATTTACATACCCCGTGGGATGCTTTAGATTTAGTGTTATTACAGCAGGTTTTAACTAAAGTTCGTTTGATGGTGGGTGATCCCTCTAATGATAATTTAATGCAAGGGTTAGAGGATTGGAGCGAGAGCTATGGGAAGTATTTACGCCGTTGTGCAAGCTTGATTAATAGTTGGGCTGAGGCGTTAAAAGACGGGCGTGATGTGATTCAGGCTTAGGGGTTTAATCTAATTGATATAAGCTGGTTCAGTGGAGATACTGAACCAGCTTATTAAAACTACTTAACTAATATATAATCAAGTTCTCTAAAGACATCATCTGTCCAATTTGAGGCAGTAATATTTGTGGCGACTTTAGCCTTTGATATAACTTCCACTTCAGTGGTTTTATCTGATTTTTTGTAACAAAAAACCGCGACATTTTCACCCCAGCTAAACATAGACATATTGTATTCTGCTAAGACAGTACATGTATCTTTATGTTCTTGACGAATAAAGCCCTTGGTTTGGCTTACTGCTATTAACATGGCTTCCCATGTATCATCCACTGTCGCATTATAAGTTTTCTTCTTTCCTGAGCCTTTTGAATCAGGGATACTATGTAAAGAAGAACAAGCTGTTAATGTCAGAATAGAAATGATGAAAGCAGTTAATAAAGTAAATCGTTTCATAATAGTGTATTAACTGTCACAGTTTTTCTTTTCGTGCAAACTAGCAAGATGCCCCAAACGTGAGTTTGCCGCTTCAATTGCATTACCTGTATTCATCTCATTACCGATAATAGCCGGCCAAAAGAATAAAGCCGCTGCAACATTTTTACCTGAAAAACCTTTATCAGATTCTGCATCACGTTTAATATCACGTACTTCTTCCATTTCCCGTCTAATCTGGCTACAAGTTAAATCTTTATCTCCGATTTCACGTTGAGCAACCACTTTAGGGTTTGCACACCCTGCTAATGTTGCACCCACTAAACATCCTAATAAAATTTTCCAGCCTGTTGTTTTCACTATCATCTTCCAAGTTATGTTAAAAAATTTTTACTTATAATTATTATTAATTTATATAAGCTTTTATTTATACGCGCTTACTATATATTAATATAAAAAATAATTCAATTATAAAAAATACTTATATAAAAACTAATAACTTAGCTTGAGAGGATGGTGAATTTTTGATGTGTTAACTGTAAATTATTTTATATGTAAATTAATGTGAAACTGGTGGAATATGGTGTGTGAATATTTCACTTTTTAAAATAAAGTACAAAAGCACACTTATTTCACCCTATAAAAACTAAGCCACTTGGCTCAAATGTTCTTTACTCGCTATCAATGCCCCACCAATAATTAAAATACAAGCAATCCCTAACTGCCATGTCGCCACACTATCAGTAAAGATAATTAATAAAAGTGTTGATAACAAAGGCGCGGCATAAGATAAAACCCCTAATAACTTAATATCTCCCCACTTCATACCATAATCCCAAGTAAAAAAAGCCAAGCCTACAGGGAAAATACTTAAACCAATAATTGCCGCCCACTGCATAAACCCTGAAGGTATTACCGTCACCTCAAAAAAGGTATGACAACAGCCTGCTAATATCGCAGTCCCCAAACAAAACCAGCCTACCGTATCAGTCGCTACATGCTGTAAACAACGACTTAATACAGAATATACTGACCAAATCACCGCACAAGCTAAAGCCGCTAAATACCCTACTGTATAAGATGTATTAAACTCTAAGCCCCCTTTTTGGGTTACTAATATAAAACACCCCACTACCCCCAAAAAAGCCCCCACGATATGAAACCAACGTAACTGCTCTTTGGGTAAAAAAGAAGACAATAAAACAATCAAAACAGGCCACAAATAATTAATTAAATTAGCCTCTACAGCAGGGGCATTTTTTAATGCCATAAAATAAAAAAAGTGATACCCAAACAAACCTCCCACACCCACTACCCATACTGATAAAGAAGAAGAAAAATATTTACTTAGAGGTTCACGGTAGTATAACCACTTTGCTAAAACTAATAAGAAAGCAATAGAAAATGCCATCGCTACTAATTGAAATGGTGGAATATTGCCTGTTTTTAATGTAAAAAATGCCAAAGTCGACCACATTAAAATGGTGCTACTACCCACTAAAGTTGCTTTATCTGTTTTATTCATCATTACTATCCCATTCATTAATATTGTATAGCTTACCTAAAGTTGATTAAGTTGAGATAGCTGATCTGCTGAAAAAACACTTTAATATGCTGAACGATAATAAGAAGGAGGATGTTGATAGTAACGACTAAAACATTGACTAAAAGCTGTCGAACTTTGATACCCCACTTGCTCTGCAATATGTGTAATCGGTTTTTGCGTAGTTTTTAATAAAAATAAGGCTTTTTCCATTCTAAACTGGGTTAAATATTGCCAAGGAGTACAGTGCATATACTGCTTAAAAACAGCACGGAAATGACTACTACTCATACAACATAATTGCGCTAATTGCTGAATACTAATCTGACAATGATAATGAGAATGTATATAAGCAAGTGCAGCTTGAAGACGTTGTGGATAATGAGGAGAGGGTACATTTTTTAATAACTCTAGTAACACCATAGAAAGATGATAGTGCAAGCTAGGATTACTTGTACTACTGTGTTGAGCTAATAGTTGTAAACAAGGGTAAAAATCAGGTGTGATAGTAAAAAGAGGCTGTTTTATAGCTTGTTCTAATAAGGTATGCCATGCTTCATACTGATACAAATCAATCACAATAAAAGTATTATCAGCTAAGGCTGAAAAACTATGAATTGTTTGAGGGGTAATCATGCCCCCTTTTTCTGCTGTAAGCTGATGCAAGGTGCCTGTAATTTCTAATTTAAGCGTCCCCTGCTGAGGTAAAATAAGTTGTGGATAATCATGACTATGAGTTAAATGTTGTGCACTGTAATGACGTTGCTCTATTAATAGAGAAGGTTCCATAAAATAACCTATATAATTGTTTATATTCTATTTTTAACATAAGTATACAATAAGGTTAATACAAGAGGAGCTATATGCTCATCACATCATCATAGAAAGAAGAGATAAATATAATACTATTTGCATTGCTATGATTCAGTTAAAATAAGCTATCTTTATTTTTTCTATTTCTGAACCCAAAAAGGATATGATAATGGTTAGAGTTGGTATCAGTGGTGCAGCAGGGCGTATGGGACGTACATTAATTGAAGCCACTGTGGAAAATAAAAAAACACAAGTGGGTGCCATTACTGAACGTGCTGACAGTACTTTAATTGGTGCTGATGCTGGAGAGCTCGCCAGTTTAGATAAACTTAATATCAACCTTGCGGGACAATTAGACAGTGTACTCGATGATTTTGATGTATTGATTGATTTTACACACCCCACTGTCACATTACAAAATATTGAAATTTGCCGTGCAGCTAAAAAGCGTATGGTGATTGGTACAACAGGATTTACAGAAGAACAGCGCGCACAATTAGAAGACGCGGCTAAAGATATGGCAATTGTGTTTGCACCTAATATGAGTGTTGGGGTTAATTTAACCTTCAAATTACTCGAAATTGCTGCAAAAGCATTAGGCGATGAATTTGATATTGAAGTTGTTGAAGCCCATCACCGTTACAAATTAGATTCTCCTTCTGGGACAGCATTACGTATGGGTGAAGTGGTTGCTGATGCCTTAGGACGTGATTTAAAAGAGTGCGCAGTATACGGACGCGAAGGACAAACAGGGGCGCGTGATCCGAAAACAATCGGTTTTGAAACCATCCGCGCAGGGGATATTGTTGGTGATCATACTGTCATGTTTGCTGATATTGGGGAACGTGTAGAAATCACCCACAAAGCCTCTAGCCGCATGACTTTTGCAAAAGGAGCTGTTCGTGCTGCTGATTGGTTAATGCAACATGAAACAGGCTTATTTGATATGCAAGATGTATTAAACTTACGTTAATAACAACAGCTAATTTAAAATAAAAATATTCTCCTCGTTACAACGCTCTGCGTTGTAACGAGAGGATAAGCTGTTTATTTATATGGTGGTAGTCAATGTTGAGTGTTATTTTCCAGCACTAACCTACCATTAGTTTTATAGTTTAATGATGTGTTTTATCATAACGTGGTAAAAGCTGAATAGCATCTTCAAACCAGATACCAATATGATGATCAATATTTTCTTGTAACACCTCTTCCCATGTTATTTGGGTCACCATTAATGCCAGTTTCATATCTTCCACTAATTGATCTCGTTGCATCAATGCTAAACTTTCATTAATTGCATAATCAACTCCCAGCCCTGCAACAATACCCACTCCCGCCCCAACAGGCCCTCCGAGGCTGCCTATTGCCCCGCCTCCCCCTGCTAACACAGCTTTTGTTACAAATGGCGCGGATAATTTAGCCACCAAACCTTTTCCTAATGCGCCCCCAATCGCTTTTCCTGCCACGCCTCCACCTGCGGCAAAAGCAGCCCCTGACATCGCACTAGAGACGCCTTTATCATAAGCAGATACATTCAGCTTTTTAATTTGGCTCTCCCAATCAAGTTGAAGATTGAGCTGTTGCGTATTGGCTTCATTAATATGTGTGGTGTGCTCTGCAATAAAGACTTGAAATTTTGCCTCTAAAATTGCCAAGCTATTAATATAATCACGGTGAGCGGCTTCTAGTACTTTGATATATTGTTTTTGCAATTGTGGGTGAGTGGTTTCAGGGCGTAACACAATATCAGAATAATGTGCTTCTAAATAAGTTTCTACATCTTGTGCCACTGCATCTGTTAAATTTTGCCCTTCTAAGCTTAATGTATGCTGTACAGCAGATGTACTGGCTTCCCATAAAATTTTATAGGTTGTGGTATAAGCAAAATACCAATCAGCAAATAAATCAACCCGATCCACAAGCGGCAAAAATACTGTACTCACCTCTTGCTGTAATTGTTTTTTAACTGATGCCAAGGTATTTTTTTTAACTTTTTCTAAAGTATCAACATGAGTACGAACAAACTGTGAATATTGTTCGGCATCTAGCATGACCCGAACGGGTTGCCCCTCTGCATCATGACGTAATACAAAAGCAATTTTAGGTTTAACCTGTGCCTCTATTTCAGTTTCTACAAAAGATTCATCTGTGTGGACAACTTTTTGTTGTGCTAAGCGGTCAAAAATACTATCAATAAATTGACGGCTAAAACTGAGGATAACAAAAAGCCCAATTAACAATAATGCAAAGGTCACAAACCCAGAAAAAAAACGTTTTGGTTTTTGGGTTTCAACAATATGAATTTGTGGAGCAGGTGATACCAATTCACCTTCCCGTGTTTTATCGTCTTGGCTCATGATACGGTGATACCTATATCAACTAAAAATTAAGCACTGTGTTGTGCTAAAAAGCGATCCAGTGCATTGGCAAAAGCTTGGCGATCACTATGATTTAAAGGAGGAGGTCCCCCACTGATCATTTGAGTACTACGTAATTCTTCCATTAAATTACGTGTAGCAAGTCGCTGCTTAATATTCTCTTCAGTATAGAGCTCACCCCGAGGATTTAAAGCAAAACCTGCTTTTTTGATTGCCGAATCAGCCAGTGGAATATCAGCAGTAATCACAAGATCCCCTGCTTCCATCAGTTCCACAATACGGTGATCTGCCACATCAAAGCCAGCGGAAACTTTGACAATTTTTATATATGGAGAAGGGGGGATTTTAATCCATTGATTTGCCACTAAAGTAGTCATAATCTGTGTGCGTTCTGCAGCGCGAAAAAGAATTGTTTTAATGACATTTGGACACGCATCTGCATCCACCCAAATTTTCATAATAGTGCCTTGTTATTGATTAAAAAAATGAGTGGCTATTTTAGCGTGTATGGAGGCAAAGGCGAGGAAAAAATTGAATAAGGAATATTTAGCACCGAGGGTGTTTTAAGAAGAGGATGTAACACATCTAATAAATTTTAGTTAATAGGTAAAAAACTGATGTCCCTCTCTTTATTACGCTCGATACACCAGCCTTCTTCAGGAGATACGATCCAAGTACACCAATATTGTCTAAAAATAACAGGCATATATTCAATGATATCAAAAAGTTGTACTTTTAATAAAGGCTGGCTTCCCCAAACAATATATACCAATTGAGGTTCAAGAAACTCTTGTTGAATAATTTGATTAAACAGCTCTACCCAATTTTCATAATAAACATTATTAATTACATAGCTATTTTTCAGTGGCTGGCTGTTTATTTTTCCCCAAGACTGAAAAGTATAATTATGCTGTATCCAATTACGGGGGGTATTTATCGTTAAATCATCATAATCATCAAAAATAACTTTATAATCAATTGATGCTCTTTCAAAAGTACCTAGTAGCTCACTAATATCTTCTAATCTTGCGCGATCTCTACATTGTTGCATTCGCTTTTTTTGGTGCTCATACGTTCTATGAAACTGCCTTTTTATTCTAGCTTTTGGAGAGGTTTTCATGTATAACTTACCAAGTTTAAGGTGTTTGAAATAGTTACTTTTATCAGTTTAGGAGGGATCTTTTTTTTCAAGTAGCAAAAAACTAAGCTCGCCAATATGGTGGTATTCAACACACCAACCCTTTTCAGGGCATACAATCCAAACATCTTCATCATCTTCAAGAATCTCATATAGATATTCAATGACATCCGTAGATTTTAGCCGTAATATCGGTCGCCAGTCATCAAACCAAACGAGATAAACAAACACTGTTTTACTTGCATTATCATGCATAAAATTTTTTAAAAGCTCAGTATAACTATACTTACGACCACAACTCTCAAAAGTTTGGCTATTTTTAACATTTTTAACGTCTATTTTTCCCCACCAAAAAAATGGAAAGTTATTAATGACCCAGTTACGAGGGGTACTCATATCTTCTAAATCATCAAATATAATGTCATAACAAATATAGAGCTCTGAAAGTATATGTTTAATACTTGCCTTTCTTGCATTCTGTATTGCTACACTATTTTCTGGCTGAGATTTTGAGTTTTTTTTCATTATTATTACAACCTCTATCTTTATGTATAGCAGGGGATTTTATTTAACCTTGTAAAATATTCTCTCATTCCTGCGTCTCCTTACGCGGGAATGCCTTCCCTGACGCGTTGCGTCATGAACCTGTCCATATTCTTTTAGCATAGAGGTAGCTGAAAAAAGAGGACTCAACACATCATCATAAAAAAGCTTATAAAACGCTAATATTTACTATTTTTGCATCAGTAACAAAGAATTTTTTTACTACATGATTAAGCTCATCTTTGCTATAACTAAACATTGTATAGTCAAGCTTATCACCATTTTGCAATTTAAATATAAGCTTGGATGTTCCTTTAAATAACCATGTTCCTATAAAAACTTTCACTTCTTTAATTTGTTCTATTGGTATTTTATCTGGTTTACGCAGCATATTTTTATAGATATATAATGTATTATTTTTAATATATATATAAGGGATAATTTTGATTGCAATTACCTTTCCTAAAATTAGAAAAAATACAATAAAATTTAATAATAAGAAAAAAATGCCATATCTATCATAATGAATAACTATATTAATAATAGGGAATACTGAAGCCATCAATAAATAGAGCATTTCTTTTTTTGCTCTAGGTAGTTGAGGTACATCCATTTTACTAAAAATTTTAAGCATATATGATTAACTCATCCCCACATACTCAAGAAAGAAAATAAATACCTACCACCATAAAACATGAATTACTCCCAGAAAAAAAGTATATACACTACTAGGGGGTGGTTTTGGGCGGGTGATATAAGGTTTGCCATCACAATTTTTAGGAATAGTAAACACAACATCATCTCCTAACCCTTTTTCATCAACACCATTAGCTCCTGATGAATATAAAAAATAAAGTGTTTTTGGTTTTTTATTTTCACATTGAATAACATGATAATTTAGTTCATTACCCCAATCATCTTGTAATGCTGACTTACCTTCATACAAGCCTCCTATATAAGATCCTCTCCATAAATTAATATGTTTTTTATTTTCAACTAATACATTCAAGCCTTCTTTTTTTGATGGATATCGTCCAATATCAAGATAAAAAGTTTGTATTCCAGCATTGATGACTTTTATTCTCACTTTTGTCCTATTTATAGGATCTGAGCTTGCATAGACATCTTTTGGTAAACATATTATTCTCTAAACATTCCATTGTAACCACTATAACTTACATGGAATTGCTTGAATAACTCTTTACTTACTGGAATAGTTTTCTGCTTTCTACGGCGGTTTTCATAAACCCATGCT
>Ga0193958_1000348_pt1 | contig 18033 bp, 14 predicted proteins | sample FB_1_MG_FD_140320 | JGI IMG/M metagenome (GOLD analysis project Ga0193958, IMG submission 140320) | Microbial mat bacterial communities from the Broadkill River, Lewes, Delaware, United States - FB_1_MG | ecosystem: Environmental > Aquatic > Freshwater > River > Microbial mats | place: USA...
AAGATTTTAATAAACTAAATAATCTTCTTCATGCAGTAAAAGGTACTAGTGGTAATTTGAGACTTAAATCAATAGAAAAGTTAATCAATAGACTTGAAAAACATGCAAAACTAAAAGATACCAATTTTGCATGGATGAAATATTTTGACGTATTAAATACTTATGTTGAAGATTATAAAAATCAATTAAAAAAGTAAACTACTTTAGTTGATTTTCTAAATATTCTATTCGTGCTCGTAATTCATTTTGTGAATTTCTTAACACCATAAAGGCCCTACTTCTAATTTTAAATTCAAATGGCTTAATTGGTTTTAATAAAAATTCCGTTGCTCCAACATCTAATGCTTGAAGCATAAGAGCTTCATCATCCGCAATCGAAGTTATCATAATTACAGGAGTAGTTTTATGAACTTTTCTAAACTCTTGAATTAACTCTATACCATTCATTTCAGGCATTACATAATCTACATAGACTATATCCGCACCATTATTTTTAAGGTATTCTAATCCATCTTTCGAATTATCAAATGTAACAATGTCCATCCCTAGATCTTTGATATATTCTTCAAAAAGAAGTAAATTTACTTCTTCATCGTCAATTACGACTGCTTTTAATTTTTGATTTTCCATACAAATATTCTATCTGCAATTATATAAGAGTATCATTTATTAGGATTGATTTTTATGAATAAATTAAAGTAAATCCTCTATCAAACTTATCATAATCTTTGTAAAACTCTAAGCTTTTATATAAAGGGATATTCTCTTTTACAAAATTTGTAAGTGGTGTTTTTTGATCATATCCCATCTCACAAAGCAAAAATTTTATACCTTTTTTATTAGTTTGAACTATAATATCTTTTAAAAGCTCATCACCAATACTACCTCCAAATAAAGCATTTGATGGTTCATATTTTACATTTGATGGTAATTTATAATCATCTGCAATATATGGGGGATTTGATACAACCATATCAAAATCTAATCCAGGTACATTTTCAAATAAGTCACTTTTGATAAATGTAATTTTTTGTTCAACATTATGTTTTTTTGCATTTGATTTCGCTAACTCTAAAGCTTTATCATTTATATCCACTGCAACAATTTCTATATCAGGTATAAGAATAGCTAACATAACAGATATAATACCACTGCCTACTCCTATTTCTAAAACTTTAGGTTTAGATATCTCTTTTAAAATAGCTTCAGCACGTTCAACAAGTATTTCTGTTTCAGGTCTAGGGATAAGAACTCCATCTCTTACATTAAAAACTTCACCATAAAAACTAGCTCGTGAAGTGATGTACTCTAAAGGATAATTGGTTGCTCTTTTTTTAACTAACTTTTCAAGTTCTTTTTCAACAGTACACTCTTTGTCATAGTTTAAATGTAACCATATAGTGTTTTGTTGTACAAGATGAAGAATCAATATCTCCACCTCTTTTTGAGGAATATGAGTTACCTCTTTTAAGTATTTCGAATACTCTTTTACAATTTGTTTGTATGTTTTATTCAATTTTATTGTTAACCTTTTATTAACTGTATTTTTCCATCTTCAATTTTTATTTTTATATCTTTTGTCATAACAGTATTTTCTAAGTTACCATTAAAAATCATAACTGCATCAAAAACTTTATCATTTAACATATCTTTAAAAATGTAACCTTTTTCTATCATCGCTTCCATCATTTTTAAAGACAATATAAAACCTTTTGCTTCAATTCCAAACTCAATACTAATATTATCTAAATCATCAGTGATAAAACTTGCATCTTCACTTACACAAGCAGATACTTCCTCTTCAAGACTATCTTCTTCATTAGCAATTTCAAATGACTCTTCTTCGATCTCTTCATCTGCTTCTTCTATAATTTCAGTAGTTTCAATATCTTCTTCAATACTGTTTTCTTCTGAAGATTCTTCTATTTCATTCTCTTCACTTAGAATATCTTCTTCTAAATCATTAGATAAGTCATCTTCATTAAGTTCATCTTCATTTTCTACAAAGACCTCTTCAGGGTTTTCAATAGATTCATCTTCTTCAACTAACTCTGATTCATTCTCTGATACTTCCTCTAAATCATTAATACTCTCTTCAAAAGATTCATCAATTGTTTTTGGATCTTCCTCTTCGCTTGAATCTATTTCTAAGTCATTATCTAAAGATATGTTTTCTAAAATCTCTTCATTGTCATTTTGTGTAAAATCTTCTGATTCAATTTCAATACTTGGGTTATCTAAAATTTCATTTTCATTCATAGTATTATCCTTATAAAGTTTTATTAAATATTATATACTATGTTTTATAAAACTAAATAATTACTCTACTTCTAATTTCTCTTTTAATGCTTCATCTTCTTTTATATCATTCATTCCAGTACCAGTATATCCAAGCTCTTTTAGTCTCTCTACTAAAGGTGGATGAGAATAATGGAAAAATATATACATAGGATGAGATAAAGGGAATGATTTATTTTCATTTGCTAACTTTAACAGTGCATTTACCAGATCTTCTTTACTTGACAAATCACTACCAAATTCATCCGCAGCATATTCATTATGTCTACTCATAGCACTAATTAATGGCATTAAAAAAAATGATAAGATAGGAGAAAACATCATAAATATAATGATTACCGCATATGGTTCATTGCTTAAGTTTAATTGTAAAAAAAACTCTTCAGGAATATTTCCAAATATAGCAAAAAAGGCAAACATCACAAGTCCCATAATCCCTATATTTTTTAAGATATCACCATTTTTGAAGTGACCTAATTCATGTCCTAAAACTGCTAAAAGTTCATTGTGTGTTAATTTTTCTACTAAAGTATCAAATAAAACAACTCTTTTTGTTGAACCCAGTCCTCCAAAATAAGCATTTAGTCTGTTGTCTCTTTTACTAGCATCAACACTAAATACTCCAGAACTTTTAAAACCTACCTCTTCTAAAAGTTTATTAATTTTAAGAGCTAATTCTTCATCTTTTAATGGACTAAATTTATCATACATTTTATCTCTAATTAAAGGATATAAAGCATTAATTAAAATAATAACTGCAAAAATAAATACAAAACCATAAATCCACCAGGCTGGAAAGTTTTCTATTATAAGAGTAAGTCCAGCAATAACAGCACTACCAAATATTAAAAATAATATACCACTTTTAATAGTATCTTTTATAAATAAAGCAGGTGTCATATTTGAAAACTCATATTTTTTGTCAAGTTTAAATATTTTATATAAATCAAAAGGTAATCCAAATAGCCAATTAATAATAATAAAAGCATCTATAAAAACAACTGCTTTTTGCCATCCTACAAAAGAACTAGTTGCATCATCCAAAGCAACTAATCCAATACTAATCCATACAAAAAATAATATAAATTCATAAAATATACTTAACAATGAAAGTTTTTGGGACTCGACCCCATAATCACCTGCTACTTTAAACTTTGATGGAGTTAAGATAACAGCACTTTGTAATCTTGCTTTTTTTACGTAATCTATTTGCATAAATACTGTATATACATTTATTAAAAAATATACACAATAAAAGGCTATGGCGATTTCTAACATTTAATTTGTTTCCTTATAGTTTCTAGATTTTAAATAGAAACGTTGTAATTTATTTTGAATTATATCTTATTTTATATACTATTTTCTTTTCATAGTAAACTAATGAGATTCAAGAAGAGTTCTATTAGGAGATGTAAGGTAATCATATCCATTATAAATAGTATATGAACCATACAATATCACGGAAATAGCAGCAAGTTTCATCATAATATTTCTTAATCCAGACTGTTTAAATAACCCTACAAAAAAACCAAGGGAAAAAAGAGCAGGAACAGTACTAATTCCAAATATTACCATCACTAATGCACCATAAAATGGATCCGCTGTACTAGCAGCAGTAATGGCAAAAAAGTATACAAAACCACATGGCAAAAGTCCATTTAACATTCCTAATAAAAAGAAACTAGTAAATGTCTGACTATTAATAAGTGCCCGAAAGTTTTGCTGATACCACGTTGATTTTGAAAAAGAGTGTTCAATAAGAGCTAGAAACTTCACTTTTCCTAAAAGTGATAATCCAGTTAATAACATAGCAGTTCCAGCAATTAACCACAATACACCATTAGCAGTATTTGAAAAAGTCGCAACTCCTCCTATATAACCAAAAATTGCACCTAAAACTGAATATGTTAAAATTCTTCCCAAAGAATACAACAGATGGGACAAAGATTGTTGTGTTTTACTCCAACCTTGCTGAACTTTTGTACTTGAATAAGCAATAACAATTCCTCCACACATACCAACACAATGTCCAAAAGAACCTAAAAAAGCTATCGTAGCAATAGAAAGAAAATCGATAGCTTCCATTAGTGTGATTCCTTATTTATAATTACTTGTATTCTTGTGTCTCTTATTAAAAAAGAAAGGATTTTACTATAAGCGTTTTTCATGGTTAATTATAATATTTATCTATTAATAATTTGTTAAAGTTTAGTACGTAAAATTCTTGTTTGCAATATTTTCAATGAAAACTGTTGCATAACTACTCTTTGGCAATGTAAACTCTAAAACCATACTATTAAATTCTTGATTAAATTTATTTTTGATATTTAAAGGCTTAATCCAAGCATCTCTTCTATATCCTTTATCATGAATAAACATATCATCAAACTCTTGCTCGATTTTTCCTGCTTCTGCTTTAGCTCTGATTATATCTCGACCAGGAAGAAGACCGGTGATGATAGTTCTATCATTTAAATTAAAAACATCACCCTCTAAAGATGTAAGTTTTTTACTATTTAACTCTTTTGAAATTTCAATTCGTTTCGCTAACCAAGCATTAAAAAAATAACTCTGATAAGCTAGTCTCATAAATTTATCAAGTTTTTTATCTCGTAAAATCTCTTCCCCATAACAAATATCTTTTGATTTTTCAAAATTACTATCTTTTCCAAATCTTTGATATCCAAAGTAGTTTGGCATACCATTTTTTTGAATTTGCGATATTGTCTGATATATAAGAGGTAATGTGATTGGATCTATATCTTTTAAAGTAATCTTAAAACTATTACCCTCTAAATCACCAATCTTAAGTTTTTGATCATGTACAAAAGTTTGTATAACTTGTATATTTTTACTATTTAAAAGTTTATAATCTTTACTTTTAGATAAAGGTATACTTATAAATTGTGTTGTTGTTGCATTTTTATCTTTTAATCCAGCATATCCAATAAGATGTTCATCTATATCTAACTTTTCAGAAATTATTGAGAGCAATTCCCATGTAGAAGTAAACTGTTTTTTGATTCTTAGGATTAAAAAATTTCCTTTACCTTTAAACTTAATATTAGTTATCTCATCAACTATAAAGTCAAATTTATTTTGTTTAAATGTAAAATTAAGTGGTTCGTGTGTTTGTAAAAATATTCTTTGTGTTTGCATAAACGAAGTATACAGTTAAATTGCTTTAACTGTATAAACTATTAGCTCTATCTATTTTGTAGGGATGGAATAGTTTTCTACTACAAAATCTATGTCCTTATCCCCTCTTCCACTTAAATTTACTAAAATAGATTTATGTGGATTTTCTTTTGCATATTTCATGGCAAACGCAATAGCATGAGCGGATTCAAGTGCAGGAATAATACCTTCATGTTGAGAGAGTTTAAAAAATGCATCTACAGCTTCTTCGTCATTACAATGCCCAACTTGTGTTCTTCCTATGCTACTTAGATATGCATGTTCAGGGCCAATAGATGGATAATCAATCCCACTTGCAATTGAATGAACTGGCGCTGGTTCACCATTTTCATCACTCAACATTATAGAATTAAAACCATGCATAACGCCTTCTTTTCCATATGTTAAAGATGCACTGTGATCACCAATATTTTCGCTTTTTCCCATTGGCTCAACACCATATAAATCAACAGCATCATCGATAAATCCACTAAAAATACCCATTGCGTTTGATCCACCACCTACACAAGCAGCAACTACATCAGGTAAATTTCCTGTCATTTCATGAAACTGTTCTTTTGCTTCTATTCCAATAATTGATTGAAAATCTCGAACCATTAATGGAAAAGGATGAGGACCTACAACAGAACCAATAGCAAACATTTGAGTGTCTGTATCTTTTACATACGCTTCAAAAGCAGAATCAACAGCTTCTTTTAAAGTTTTTAATCCATGAGTAGCAGGAACAACTTTTGCTCCAAGTATTTGCATACGAACTACATTTGGATATTCTTTTTTAATATCTACTTCACCCATATGAATTTCGCATTCTAAACCAAAATAAGCAGCAGCAGTAGCAAGTGCAACTCCATGTTGCCCTGCTCCTGTTTCAGCGATGAGTTTTTTCTTACCAAGATATTTAGCAAGTAAACCTTCCGCCATGCAGTGATTTAATTTATGAGCACCAGTATGATTTAAATCTTCTCTTTTTAGATAAATCTGTCCACCACCGATAAAATCACTTAAGTTTTTAGCATGATAAAGCGGCGTTGGTCTTCCTTGATAGTGTTTTCTAATATTTCGTAATTCACTAATATAATGATGAGATTTTGATAACCTCATGTAGGCATCTTTTATCTCTTGAAATGGCTGTTCTAATTGAGGTGGGATAAACGCACCACCGAACTGTCCAAAATAGCCATTTTCATCTGGCATAGTATCTAAATATGGTCTTTTATTCATCGTATAGGTTCCTTATAATACATCATTATTTTTTATGAAGTATTGTATCAAAAACTTATTTATGTGTACTTTTAAACTAATATTTGTTCAGGTTTTCCTAAATAAAACCCTTGAGAATAATCAACACCCATAGATTTAACCGTATTCAATACCTCTTCTTTATAAACAAATTCACCAATAGTTTCAATATTAAGACGTTTTGCAAAATCAACTATTAATTCAGTAACAACTTTTGCATTTCTATCATGATCAATATTTTTAATTATTGAACCATCAATTTTTATAAAATCGACATTTAATCTCATTAAATAATCAAAATTAGAGTATCCTGTTCCAAAATCATCTATTGCAATTTTACATCCCAGAAATTTCATCTTTTCTATAAAATCACTCACCTCTTCATAATTTTCAATACCTTCGTCTTCAACTATTTCAATAATCATTCTATGACCAAGTCCATCATATTTATTAATCTCTTTTGTCATAAACTCTACAATTTCACTATTTAAAATATCTTCTAATGTAAAATTTAGAGAAAAATGATCATCTTTGTCTTTAAAATATTTAATTGCTTTTTCGATTACTATTTTAGTAATTGAAGGGTACAACCTAGAACGTTTTGAAATTGTTAAAAACTGTGCAGGAGATATTATTGATCCATCATTATCTATCATTCTAACTAAACATTCAAATTTATTTATTTTTTGTGTTTTATTACATACTATTGGTTGAGCAAACACCACTATCTTATCATTGTCTATTGCATCTTTAATTTTATTTGTCCATTTGATATTGTTTACTAACTGATCCTTGATATCTAAATTTTCATCAAAAAAGATTAGCTCTTCATCACTCAACTTTGCATGGTTTATTGCCATTTCAGCATTGATAAAATAGTTTTTTTGCATAGCTGCACCACAAATTGCCCTGATATTAAATCTATTTTTATCAATCTCAAAATCAAAATTTTTAATCAGTTTTAAAGTAGAGAGTATCAACCTTTTAAATTCATCTTGATCAGTGTTCTCATCTACTAATATTGCAAATTCATCACCTGGTAATTTGTAAAGTCGGGAGCTATATAATGCAAGATGTTTTGATAAAATAACAGACAGTTCCACAAGCAACCTATCTCCTGTATCAAAACCATAATATTCGTTTATCTCTTTAAATTTTTCTATATTTACAATAGCAAGTTTTAAATCTCTCTCTTCTATTAAATCTTCCATTAGTTTTTGACGATTTGGAAGATGTGTCATCAAATCAGTTGTTTGAAATTTTATCTTTTTCTCTTGTAAAATAAGGTCAGTTACATCATGTCGAATCGCCATAAACTCTTTAATTTGACCTTCATAATCTAAAATAGGAACAATAATAGATTTTACATAATATGTCTTATTACTTTTAGATCTATTTTTTAGTACACCTTTCCAAACTCTTTTATTTAAAATTGTTTTCCATAGGTTTTCAAATAATTCATTTGGGTTTTGTGGATGTCTTACGATATTATGAGATTTTCCCAAAACCTCTTCTCTTAAAAATCCAGAAATACGACAAAACTCATCGTTTACATATGTTATGGTTCCTTCAGGATTTGTTTTTGTTACAATTGCACTTTCATCAACTGCTCTTTTATATTCATTTAAAAGAGATAAATTGATTAAAAGTTCTTTATCTTTTTTATTAATCTCATTTTTAAGCGAATCATTTTGCATTTTTTGAGAAGTAATATCTGTGATAAAACCTTCAATATGTAAAACTTCTCCTTGTGTATCATAGATACCAATTCCTTGTTCCCATACCCATTTTAAGTTACCATCTTTTGTTCTGATTCTATATTCATAATTAAAAGGTTTTTTATCTTTAAGTGCCTTTGTAACAGCACCATAAGTCCAATCAACATCATCATTATACATAATTGAAGCATATGATAATTTTTTATTATATAATAAATCTTTATTATCATATCCCGTAAGTTCATTACATCCATCACTTACAAATTCCATAGTCCAATCATGGTCATATTTACAACGATATAACATACCAGGTAATTTATTTAATAATGTTTCTATTTCATCTTTATGTAAATCAGTTCCCATGGTTTTCCTTATATAATTAAACTACATAAATTATAACATAAAAATATAAGGATTAATAATAATTATATTGTTAAAATATAAACAATAAATAGGTTATTTTATTGTAAAATATCAACTTTATTCATAAGACGTAGGATTTCAAAAGTTTTACTAACATCATATGTCGCACTATGATATGCATTTGGATCAAAATCGATTCCATAATAAATGCATGTTTCATCTAATTTTGGATTTTTAATACGCCCATTTTTATTTAAAGCTTTAACTATTTGTTTATTTTCTTTCATTGTACAAAAATGATTTTCGAAACTTACTAATCTATCTATATGGCGAAGTTCAAAACTTATATTGTGTGCAACTAAAGTTTTAGAATCTCGACAAAACTCTACAAAATCTTCATCTTCTTGAAAATAAGATGAATACTTATTTTGCGATTTATTTCTATGTTCTAAAATAAGTTCAGGAGTAAGTTTATGTACTTCATACGAAAAAGGATTAACAGGATAACGAGAAAGATAGTACCTATGAAACTTGTCTTTAACTACATACTCCCCATCAACAAGTGCAATCCTAACAGCTGCTGCTTCTATTACATCATACTGGTTTGATGAATTTGTTTCAAAATCTAAAATTATCATCTTACTTCACTCCACTTTTTTTTGCCATCATACGTGCATCATTTGTTAATTTTGCTAGTTTAATTTGTTGTGATTTTGTTATCACTTCACTTTTAAATAATTCACCTAAAATTGAACCTGTTGTTCTTTCTAGTTTTGCCGATATTTGGAATATTGGTATATCTTTATTAAACATACTTTTTGCTTTTATTTTATCCTCCAAAGTCCATTTCAATCCACTATTTTTTGCTTTTCCATCTTCTTGATTTCTTTGTTGTCGCAAAAGTTGTTTATCTTCTGCCTGCATCTTAGAAACTTTTTGTTTCTTTCCAGATTTGATATTTTTCAAGTCTTCTTTAGATTCTTTTATTCGTCCATTTACAAGTTTTGGAATATCTTTTGCCATGAGATAATGAAAATTCTCACTATCTCTTACTATGACTTTTTTTGCTCTTGTTACTGCAACATAAAATAGATTGAATTCATCTATTAATTCTTGGTTTGCTAAAACATTTTGTTCCTCTTGAAACTCTTTTAAATTATCGCATCCGAAATCTACAATTAAATCAGCAAAATCTGTAAAATCATCTGCAATAGTAACTTTATCCCACTCTAAACCTTTTGCTGTATGTGCGGTAGTCAGAAAAAGTATTTCTGATGTTCGTTTATCAAATCCATTAAGAGCTTTATTTTTCCAGGCAGCATAAAATTTATCTGAAATATCCTTAAATTCAAAAACTTTTTCTTTATATTCTTTTGCCATTTTAAGCGCTGATTTAAGTTCGTAGTCATCTACTTCATTTGCATAATCAAGTATTTCATCTTCACTCACAAAATCTTTTAAAAATCTATTTCTTTTTACTTCAGATTTATTATTTGTAAGTACATAATGGACTTCTATAGTAAGATTAAATATCTCATTTGGATCCCTTACTGTTACAAATGGTTTTCTATTTTGAATTCTATCAGAGATTATAGAAATAAGTTGAGCATTTGTCCTTGAGATATATCCATTAGTTTCAATAAGATCATCGTTTTTTTCTTTTAATGTATCTATACTTACTGATTCATTTTTAAAGTTTTTTAACAATACATTTGCATAGTTAGCAATCGATGAATTGAACCTAAAACTACAAGAAAGATAAAGTTTTATATCAGATTTTATCTTGCTTAATGCATTTTTACTACCACGAAATGAATAAATTTGTTGGTGTTCATCCCCAACATAAATTTTCACCTTTGAACTTAATGATTCAAAAATACCAAGGGTGACTTCATTTGTATCTTGTGCTTCATCGAGCATTATAATATCATAGTTAAATTGTTGTATTTGTTGTGAAGAGATAAGTAAATAATAGTATTTCAAATAAAAAGTATGAGTGGGGTCCATCTTTGAAATTAGCATCCTATCAAACATATTTTTGGCAGTTTTGTGTTCTATATCTTTTGGCTCAATCTCAGATTTAGTGGTGTTACAAAAGTTTTCAAATATTTTTAATGCACCTACGGCTTGATTGTAAGTAATCTCAAACTCTTTTGATATATCTATTGCTCTATAATTTGTGATTTTATTTAAATCTATATTTGTATTTTTTTTAATAGCACCAAAAGCTAAACCATGAGTCGTTTTTACATAAGTATTATTTGGAAATATTAAAGTAGCTTCATTTTTAATTGCACTATTAAAAGCAAGATAAAGTATCTTTTTCTCTTTATATGTATCAGAAATAAGTTTTAGGGTTGTAGTTTTTCCTGTTCCCGCAAAAGCATTTATTTTGATACTTTTATATTTTTGAACAGACTCCAAAATTTCTTTTTGTTGTTTTGTTAAATTCATGTCGTATTTTAGCTAAGTTTTTCAGTAAATAAAAAAAACATTACAATTTGTAATTTGATTAAATAAAATTACTTAGTTTTATTTGTATTAATTATGAATTTATTCTCAATAAAATACTTCATTGCACCTTTATGTTGAGGAGCTACTAATCCTTCAAGTAAAGATTTTTTACTTAAGTTTTTATATACCTGATGTGACTTTTTAAATTCTTCAAAATTATCCATTATTATTTTCACAAATTTATACACCAGTTCTTCACTTACATCAGCACTTGAAACAATAACAGATTTCGTACCAATAGTTTCTATTGACTTATCAATTTCATCATAGAGTGTAGCATCAATAAAGGATTTAGTAAAATAGTTTTTTTCGTTAATTAAATCATCTATCTCTTTTCCTCTAATAGGAATAATTGAGATAGCCAATGACTCAATTGCATCTTTTATATTTTGAGTTGGATGACCTACCATAAAAAAATAGCCATCAATTTTATTATCTCGTAATGCATCTGCTGTATCCATTGCATCTAACGAACTTGCAAGTGATAAATCAGATCTTTGTATATTATATTTTTTTAATACTTCCAATGTTGATAATTCACTTCCCGAATATGGACTACCTATATTTATTCGTTTGTCTTTAATCTCTTTTATTGTTTTTATATTTGATTTTTGATTAACTATAAATGTCAGTAGTTCTGGATATATTGAGATAATCGATCGAAGTTTTTTAGTTTTAACATCTACGAAATTCATCTCATTATTTATAGCATGATAGATTGTATCAGATTGAGATATCCCAAAATTAAACTCTTGATTTAATACTGCATTGATATTGTAAATTGCTCCGTATGTAGATTCTACAGAACACTTGATCTCTTTTTGTTGCTGATTGATAAATTTACACATTGATAAACCAACAGGATAATACGTGCCGTTTTCTTCACCTGTACCTAAAGTTATAAATTCATTTGCTATTAAATAGGTCGTTGAACTTATTAATAGAAGTGATTTTAAAATAGATTTATTCATATTTCAATTTCATAATTTTGATTTTTTTAAAGAAATAAAAAGGAAGAACTCCTTTTTATTTTAGATCACTTCTTTTCTTGCTTTTGCTTTTTGAAAAAAGAATATTGCAGCAAACAAGGTTAATCCAATTAAATAAGATATATGATGATCTGGTAATCCCATATACTCTTGCATTATTTTTGGTAAAAACATAAATGGCATTATTGATAAGAAATAAAATCTTTCTAATACATTTGTTTTTACTAAGAAAAATCCTTGAGTAAAACAAGCAAATGCAATCATACCTATAAATGCTGTAATAAAAATTACTGATATCTCTAATGGATTAGTTATCCAGATCCATCCTTTTGGATCTGATGGATTTAATGCATCAACCCCAGAAATCAATAATAATTCTGGATTAAAGAAGAACATAAAAGGTAAGATGGCTGTTCTTATATCATATTTAAATCCTTGAATACCTGTTTTAATAGGATCAGCTTTTGCTATACCAGCTGCTGCATAAGCAGCAAGTCCAACAGGTGGTGTATCATCAGCTAAAATACCAAAATAAAATACAAATAGATGTGCTGCTATTGCAGGAATTAAAAATCCGTTATCAGCTGCAAGTATTAAAATAACTGGAGCAGTTAACGATGCCATAACTATGTAGTTTGCTGTTGTAGGTAAACCCATACCTAAAACTAATGAAACAGCAGCGGCAAGGAATAAGATAATAAATATATTACCATCTGAAATAGTCTCAATAACTTCTACTAACACTTGTCCAAAACCAGTTAATGTAATAGTACCAACAACAATACCAGCTAACGCCGTAGCAATTGCAATAGGTATCATATTTTTAGCACCACTAATCATACCAGCTAAAATATCTACAAATCCACTTAACCAAATATCTCTAGTAAGTTTTTCTTTTGCAAGAAAAGCTCTAAATGGATGCTGTACAACCATTAGCATCATAAGCAACATTATGGCATTAAATGCCGCACTTGCAGCTGATTCTCTTAATACCATAAGTGTATACATCAAAAAGAAAATTGGTATTAGATAATGAATACCAGTTACAAAAGTTTTCCACTTGGGTGGTAAATCATCTTTCTCCATACCTTTAAGACCAAGTTTTAAAGCTTCTAAATGAACAATATAAAATAAAGCAAAATAAGAAACAAATGCTGGAATAAAAGCAGCAATAATTACATCTGTATATGCCATACCTAAAAATTCTGCAATAATAAAAGCAGCTGCCCCCATAACTGGAGGCATAAGCTGTCCATTTGTCGATGAAGCAACTTCAACTGCACCTGCTTGTTCAGGTCTAAATCCAGCTTTTTTCATCAATGGAATTGTAAATGTACCAGTTGTAACTGTATTTGCAATTGATGAACCAGAAATAATACCAGTAAACCCAGAAGCAACAACAGAAGCTTTAGCAGGTCCCCCTCTATACTTACCAAGCATAGCAAATGCTAAATTAATAAAATAGTTTCCGGCTCCTGCTTTATCAAGTAGTGAACCAAATAGTACAAATAAAAATACAAATCCAGCAGAAACACCTAGGGGAACACCAAATATACCTTCAGTCGTTAAAAACATATGACCTGCAAGTTTATTTAAACTAGCACCCTTATGAATAATGAGTTCTGGCATATATGGACCAAGAAGTGCATATGCTAAAAATATAATTGCTATAACACTTAAAGCAAAACCTAAAACTCTACGACCAACTTCAAGTAAAATTACAATTGCAAATAATGCAACAAAAATATCTACAGCTGTGTAGTCACCTGGTCTTGCTGACAAATCATTGTAAAAAAATGCAATATAACCAGCAGACATTACACCTAGTGTTGCAAATGTATAACCAAACCATCTAATTTTTTGTAAAAAATAACTTGTTTTAAACATTGGATAAATTAAAAATGCTAATAATACACCAAAAGATAAGTGGATAGATCTTGTGATTGTTGAATTTATAGGTTCAACAACAATATATAGTTGAAATAATGACCAAGCTAAAGCAATAACAGAAATCAACCAAAACTCATAGTGTTGGCTCCCAAAAACTCTTTGCCCCTCAAGCTCATTTACAATGGCTTCGCTTTCAGTAGCTTGTTCTTCTTCTAGTTCACTAAGTTTATGAGGTTTTTCTTCATAAAGTGACATGTAAATCCTTTCTAAATAATAAGTAATTTACATAGATCATCTAAAAAAATTTAAATGAGCTATGTAAAATATTTTTAAGGAGAAATTCTCCTTAAAAATTAAAAGCTTGAGATTATAATAATCCTGCTTCTTTGAAGTATTTTTTAGCACCCTCATGTAAAGGAGCTGATAAACCATCTAATAATGATTCTTTTGTAATGTTGTTATATGCAGGATGTAGTTTTTTGAATGAATCAAAGTTTTCTAAAATTGCTTTAACTACAGTATATACAGCTTTATCACTTACATCAGTACTTGTAACTAAAACAGCTTTTACACCAAAAGTATTTACGTCTGTATCAACACCTTTGTATAAACCTTTAACAATTTTAGCTTTTGCAAAATATGGATATTTAGCAATTAAATTATCAACTGATTTTCCTTCTAAAGGTACAATTCTTGTGTCCACTGAGTTTGTAGCATCTTTAATATTAGCATTAGGGTGACCAATCATATAGAAATAAGCATCAATCTTATTATCTCTTAACGCATCTGGCATCTCAGCTGCTTTTAATGCACCTGCAAATTTTAAGTCTGATTTCTTAATGCTGTTTGCATCAAATAATGTTAATGCAGTAGCTTCATTACCTGAACCTGGATTACCTAAATTAATTCTTTTACCTTTAACATCCATGATAGATTTGATGTTTGCATCTTTTCTACTAACCAATGCTAATAGTTCCGGATAAATAGCCATAACTGATTTCAGTTTTTTAACTTGTTTACCTTCAAATTTCCCTGTACCTTGAGCAGCTTGATATACTGTATCACTTTGTGCAATACCGAAGTCTAACTCACCATTTTTAATAGTATTAATATTATAAACAGAACCACCAGTTGATTCAACAGAGCATCTGATTTTAGTCTCTTTTTTCATTTTATTTACTTGTCTACAAATAGCACCACCTGTTGGGTAATATGTACCAGTAACTCCACCTGTACCTATTGTAATAAACTCTGCACCAAATACTGGGATAGATAACATACCTACTAATGTAGCTGTAACAATTTTTTTCATTTCTAACTCCTTTTTTAATTTAATTCAATCTAATCATAATGAAGAAAAATGACCTAATCATGAACTTTTGATAAAAAAAGTTCCTTTTTATGTCATAAATAAATGTTATAAATTGTATTATTAAATAAAAAAAGGATATCAGTGAAATTTGTTTTTACAATATTATGCTTAATCTGTTTTAATTCTCAGCTACTCTCAGACAATACAAAAAATGTACTCATTTTAAATTCTTATCACAAAGGTTTTGAATTTAGTGATACAATTATAAAAAACATAGAAGAGCTTTTTTACAATAAACAAAACATAAATCTTGATATACTTTATATGAATTCAAAGCACATATTTACTAGGGAATATAAAAGAAAACTCAATGATTTGTACTCATTACAACTCAAAAACAAATCCTATGATCTTATTATTACTATTGATAGATTTGCATATAAATTTGCTGTAAAAAACTATAAAAATTTATTCACTAAAGAACAAATCTTGTTTATAGGAATAGAGCAATATTCAAAAGAATTAGCAAAAGTGTATCAACTAACTAACAAAATTAACGGTATCATTCAAAAACTAGCAATCGAAGATAATATATCAATAATTAAAAAAGTGATGCCAAATGTAACAAAACTCTACATTTTAAATGATAGAAGTCCAAATGCAAATGACAGTAGTCCTTTTATTATCAAAGCGATGCTCAAAATAAAACAAGATATTGAAGTGGAATACTTGCGGGATTACACATTGAAAGAATTAAAGGACTATTTTAAAGAGTTTAAAAAAAATGAAGCTATTTTGTTTGTACGATTTTCTATTGATTTAAATGGAGAATACTACAAAACAAATGAAGTAGCATCAGCAATAAAAGAGTTTTCTCTACCAGTATTTGCAATGGACTCACTATTTTTAGGTAAAGGAATAGTTGGTGGGAAACTCGTGTCTACAGATCGATTGGGTACATTAACTGGAAAATTTGCGATTGATTTACTAAACAAAAACATACAAAGCCCCTCTATAAAAAAGTATAGCTCATATCAAAATGTATTTGATCATGCAGAACTTAAGAAATTTCAACTTATTATTCCTCGTACATTAAAAAACTTTGAACTTATAAATACTCCACAAAGTTTTTTTGATAAAAATAGAACACTTATCAACAATGTATTTTTGGCAACTCCATTATTGCTGATAATCATTTTTGGACTCGCAGAATCATTATTTGCTAAACAAAGAGCAACAAGATCATTAAAACAAAGACTTGATTTTGATTATGCACTTTTAAATGCAATTGATTCTCCAATCTTTTGGCAAGATAGAAATGGAAAAATTCTCGATATGAATAAGAAGTTTTGTCAGCTAGTAAATCTAAAATACAAAGATTTGTTAGATAAAAACCTCTATTACCTCAAAGATAAATCAATTAATCTTGAAAAAATCATTACTTTTATAGATGCAAAATTTGAAAAAGATATGAACTTCATTTTAAAAGATACAAAGGGGAGAAAAAAAGTCTATTACATAAAACAAACCTCTTTTGAATCTCATAGTAGTGAAAATGGTATAGTAACAATCTTGACAGATATAACTAAAGAGAAAAAAATAGAACAAGAAAGAGAAAAAGAGACTCAGTATCTTATCCAACAATCAAAAATGGCCGAAATTGGCGATATTTTTTCTTCAATTGCACATCAATGGAAATCACCATTAGTAGCTATTACTGCTCTTGCACAAGATATGTTTTATTCACAAAATGCCCCTGAAAAAGAAGAAGATAGTTATCATATTAAAAATATAATGCTTCAAGCAAATTATATGGCTGATACTATTAATGACTTTCAAGATTTTATTATCCCTTCTAAAGAGAAAACAGTTTTCAATGTTCACTCTACTATAAAAAATATGTTGAATATTGTGCAACATAATATGAAATATAACTACATAAACATCACAATCAAAGAACAGAAGGATATAAATTTAGATATCTATGGATATGAAAATGAATTTATGCAAGCGGTACTTAATATTTTAAATAACGCTAAAGAAGCCCTTCTTAACAATAATGAAAAAGATAGAAATCTATCAATTTTATTAAAAAACAAATATAATACTTTAGTTATTGATATTATAGATAATGGTCCTGGAATTAAAAATAAAAATAAAAATAAAATCTTTCGACAATATTTTTCAACAAAAGAGACGGGACATGGAATAGGATTATATATGACAAGGCTAATTATACAAGATAAATTAAATGGTAAAATATATTATAAACATTCTAAAATAGGTTCACACTTCCGAATCTTATTAAAACAGTATAACAAGGAGATAAATATATGAAAGTCTTACTTCTAGAAGATGATAAAACTTTATCTGGAGTAATTAAAAAAGGTCTTGAAAAAGAACATTATACAGTCGATTGTTTTTTTGATGGAGAACTTGCTTTGGATTCAATTTCGAATGGATATAGTTGTTTCATATTAGATATAAATGTCCCTTCTTTAGATGGTATTTC
>Ga0193958_1000349_pt1 | contig 18020 bp, 18 predicted proteins | sample FB_1_MG_FD_140320 | JGI IMG/M metagenome (GOLD analysis project Ga0193958, IMG submission 140320) | Microbial mat bacterial communities from the Broadkill River, Lewes, Delaware, United States - FB_1_MG | ecosystem: Environmental > Aquatic > Freshwater > River > Microbial mats | place: USA...
AAATAGTAGATTTAGCTAAAAAAATGATTGAATTATCAGGAAAAGAAGATGTTGAAATTAAATTTTGTGGATTAAGACCTGGCGAAAAACTATATGAGGAATTACTTATAAATGATAGTGATAAAAAAACTGATTATGAGTCAATTACAGTTGCTAGTCCAACATATTTTGAAATAAATGAGTTAAATGAAAAAATTGAAGAGTTATTAGTTTGTGAAAACAAAATAAAAAAATTACAAGAGATAGTTCCTGAATTTGACCACAAACTAAATAATTAATAAATTATTATATTATTTTAATTTAAGAAAAGTTACTTTATAATCTTTTAAATTATTTTAAAGGATTAATTATGAAAAAAGGGTTTTCATTACTTGAGCTTATTTTTGCTATTGTTGTAATTGGTGTTATTGCATCATTTGCTATTCCAAAGTATTTAGATACTAGAGATTCAGCTGTTGTATCAACACTAAAACGAGATGTGAGTACGGCAGTTACTTCTATTCAGGCTTATCATTTAGCAAATGATGGTAATATTGCAAAAATATCTGATGCTATAACTTTAAACTCAAAAAATTGGACTATAACAGATTCTAAAATAACAGATAAAGATGCATGTTTATCAATTGAGATTAAAACAGATGATACGACGAATCTAAAAACTTTAGAGCTTGTTGTTGATCAAGAAAAAGCTGGAATTTGTGCTAAAGTTAGAGATGCTGGTATTGAATCTGCTACTTACAATTTAATGTAATTATTCCTTTTTTCTAATTCTTAAAAAAGATGCAAATTTTGGTTTACCATATTTTGTTAAATCATAATATTTAAAAGTTACAATATCTCCTATTCTAGGAGGATTTTCTTTTTCTTCTTTTGAAAATCCTCCTCCAAGATTAAAAGTTATCTCATTTTCAAGTTTTAAAACTAAACTTTTAAATTTATTATCTCCATTATAATTTATAGCTATTACTTCACCTTCCATATCAAAAAACTTTTTTACTTTTAATATATTCTTATCTCTTCCAGTAAAATATTTTTTTTCAGGATTTTTGATTATGATTCCTTCTGCATTTTTATTTATTAAATCTTTTAAATATGAGTTTAAATGTTTTTTATCTTTACATAAAATTTGTGGTATAACTTTTATATATTTATTTGGATTTCTGTTAAGCCAATCTTTTATTAGATTAAGTCTTGCATCAAAATTTCCATTTTGTTCTGGAACTTCAAATATATTATAACTTAGCTTTTTCCAATCATCACTTGGATTTTTATCTAAAACTATATTTTGGATATTCTCAAAATCACCTCTTTTTGTCCATAGTTCTCCATCAAGTTTAAAAGGAGGAAAATTTTTTGTAAACCATAAAGGAGCAAAAATTTTATTTCCATTTTTACTTAACAATTCTTTTCCATTCCAATATGCTCTAATGCCATCTAGTTTTTCACTCATATACCAACCATCTATATTATGTTTTTTTTCATTATAAATTTTTGCTTTTTGTATATCAACACTATATAAATTTACTACAAAAAATATAAAAAATATTAACTTCATATAAACTCCTTAAATAATATTTTTTATTATATTTAATAGATTCTTAAATATGTAGTATTCATCATAAAATCATAATAAATATTTGGATAGAATAATTTACTTTTCTCATTATGTAGTAAAAAAAGGATTTAGATGAGTGAAAATATGATTTTAAATGAAGATGATAAAAAGATATTATTAGAGTCAATTAGAAGTATTAAAGATTTCCCGAAACATGGAATCATATTTAAAGATATTACAACTTTGTTAAATAATAAAAAAGCATACCAGCTTCTAATGAATCATTTAGAAGATAGATATAAAGATTATAATTTAGACTATATAGCAGGTATTGATTCTAGAGGTTTTATATTTGGAGCTGCACTAGCAGATAGATTAGGAATTGGTTTTGTGCCTGTAAGAAAAAAAGGTAAACTACCAAGTACAACAGTATGTGAAAAATATGAGCTTGAATATGGTTTTGATGAAGTAGAACTTCATCTTGATGCTTTCAATAATCAAAAAGATGTAAATGTACTTTTAATAGATGATATTATTGTTAGTGGTGGGACTGCATTCGCAGCTGCAAATTTAATAAAAAAGCTAAATGTAAATTTAGTAGAAATGTGTTTTTTAATGAATATACATATTTTAGAAGGTGCTAAAAAGTTAAGAGAAGTAGCTCCTGTATATTCTGTGTTAGAAATTTAAAAGAAAAGAGAAAAAATGAGTAATTATATTCCAAAACCAAGTATATTTGATCCAGATGAAAAAGGTCAATTTGGTATTTTTGGTGGACAGTATGTTCCTGAAACTTTAATGCCTATTTTACAAGAATTAGAAGCAGAATATAAAAAATATAGATTTGATAAAGAGTTTTGGGCAGAAGTAAATGATTTATTAAAAAATTATGTAGGAAGAGAAAATCCACTTTATTTAGCTAAAAATATTAGTGAAGAAGTTGGGGCTAAAGTATATTTAAAAAGAGAAGATTTAAATCATACTGGTGCTCATAAAGTAAATAATGTTATTGCTCAAGGATTACTTGCAAAAAAACTTGGTAAAACTAAAGTTATAGCTGAGACTGGTGCTGGTCAACACGGTGTTGCAACAGCTACAATCGCTGCTTTAATGGGCTTAGAATGTACAGTTTTTATGGGTGCAAAAGATGTTGAGAGACAAGAGTTAAATGTATTTAGAATGAAACTTCTAGGTGCAAAAGTAATTGCAGTTGAAAGTGGAAGTAAAACACTAAAAGATGCGATGAATGATGCAATTAGATATTGGGTTACAAATGCAAGGGATACTTTTTATATAATAGGTACTGTAGCAGGTCCTCATCCATACCCTATGATGGTTAGAGATTTTCAATCAGTTATTGGTTATGAAGCAAGAAAACAAATACTTGAAAAAGAGGGTAGGTTACCTGATTATGTTATAGCTTGTATTGGTGGTGGATCAAATGCTATTGGTATGTTCTCACACTTCTTAGAAGACAAAGAAGTTACTTGTATTGGTATTGAAGCTGGTGGATTAGGAATTGATACTGATAAGCACGGTTGTAGCTTAGAAAAAGGAACTCCTGGAATTTTACATGGACAATGTTCATATTTACTTCAAGATGAAGATGGACAAGTTTTAGAAGCTCACTCAATTAGTGCTGGACTAGATTATCCAGGTATTGGACCAGAACACTCTTTTCATAAAGATAATAAATCTGTACAATATGATTCTATAACTGATGATGAAGCTTTAGATGCATTTGTTTGGTTAAGTAGAAGAGAGGGAATAATTCCTGCATTTGAAAGTGCACATGCAATAGCTTATTTAAAGAAAGCAAAAGAGAAATTAAAAGGAAAAACTGTAATCGTAAATTTATCAGGACGAGGTGATAAAGACATGGTTCAGGCAAAAAGTTTATTAAGCTTTGACTAAATAAGGGTTTCAATGGAAAAGATTTTTAAAAAAATTCAGCCATATTCAGCAAAAATATTATTATTGGTAGTTGTAATATTTTTTTCATTTTTAGCTTACAAGTTATATCATGCTCCTGTTGAAGGATTTGAAGAAAAATTTGTATATTTATTAAGACAGTATGGTTATATTATCCTTTTCGCATGGGGAATGCTTGAAGGTGAAGCTGGATTAATAATGGCTGGATTATTATCACATACAGGTGATATGAATCTTTACATTGCAATATTTGTAGCTGGACTTGGTGGATTTGCAGGAGATCAAGTATATTTTTATATTGGAAGATTTAATAAGTCTTATGTTCATAAAAAATTCAAAGGTCAAAGAAGAAAGTTTGCGCTAGCTCATTTGCTACTTCAAAAATATGGTTGGCCAATAATTTTTATACAAAGATATATGTATGGAATGCGAACAGTTATTCCTATTTCAATAGGACTTACAAGATATAGTGCTAAAATGTTTGCCTTTATTAATCTAATCAGTGCATGGTGTTGGGCTGCTATTACAATAGTTCCTGTATGGTATTTTGGTGATGAGATTTTAAAAGTTTTAGATTGGGCCAAAGAACACTGGTATTTAGCAATTCCTATAGTTGCTATATTTGGTGGAAGTATAATATATTATTTTAACAAAGCTACTGCAAAAGTAGAAAAAAAGGTTTTAAATGAAAATTAATTTAGTAGAAAAAAGTTTAGAGAATGTAAATGCAGATATTGAAATTGTATTTATAAATGATATTGAAAAAGCTGAAGATAAAAAGCTTTTAGAAACTCTTGAGTTTAAAGCAAAAGATGAATCTTGTGTATTATTACCAGAGTTACAAAAAATATATGTTGGATTTGAAGAAAAGAACTATGATTGTTTAGCAATTGCAAGTGCAACAGCAATTAAAAAAATTCAAAGTACAAAATTCAAAAGCGCAAAAATCAATTTATGTGAAACACTTGAAGACAATCTAAAAGCTATCGTTGAGGGTGCACTATTAGGTGAGTATAAATTTACTAACTATAAATCAGATAGTAAGAAGAAAAAATTAGATTTATCAATTATGGTTTCAAATAAAAATAATAAATTAGAAAAAGTTTTAGAAGAAGCAAAAATCATCTCAAAAGCTGTTAATAAAACTAGAGATATGGTAAATACAACTCCAGCAGATTTTTATCCAGAAGTGATGGCAAATACAGCTAAAAAACTAGCAAAAGATGCTGGAATTAATTTTGAAGTTCATGGTGAAAAATACCTAGATAAAAATGGTATGAATGCTATGAATAGTGTAGGTAGAGCTTCAATTCATGAATCAAAATTAATACATCTTTCATATAAACCAAAAGAGCCAAAAGCTAAAATTGTTTTAGTTGGAAAAGGTTTAACTTATGATTCAGGTGGATTGTCTTTAAAACCAAGTGATTTTATGGTTACTATGAAATCTGATAAATCTGGTGGTTGTGCTGTTTTATCAACACTTTGGGCCATTGCAAAATTAGAACTTCCTTTTGAAGTACATGGAATTGTAGGTGCTGTTGAAAATATGATTGGTGGAGATGCTTATAAACCAGATGATGTATTAAAAGCTAAAAATGGTAAAACTATTGAAGTTAGAAATACTGATGCTGAGGGAAGATTAGTTCTTGCTGATTGCTTATGTTATGCACAAGATGAGATTAAAGATATTGATTATATTTTTGATTACGCAACACTTACTGGTGCCTGTGTAGTTGGAGTTGGTGAATATACAACTGGAATTATGGGTAATAATGAAATACTAAAAAGAAATGCTGTTTTATCTGCTTTAAAATCAGGTGAGTTGGCAACAACATTAGATTTTAATAGATACTTGAAAAAAACATTAAAATCTGAAATAGCAGATATGAGTAATATTGCAAGTACTAGATATGGTGGTGCAATTACAGCTGGTATGTTCTTAGATAATTTTATTTATGATGAAAATAAAGAAAAATGGATACATTTTGATATAGCAGGACCTGCATTTGTTGAAAAATCTTGGGGATATAACCCTCATGGAGCAAGTGGTGCTGGTGTTAGAATGACAATTAAATTCTTACAAGACTTAGTAAAATAATATATATTTTTAAAATATAATAATAAAAACTATTTTAAAATAAGAGGATTTAATCTCCTCTTATTTTATATAATATCTCTAACAAATACTCTCTTTATTTAATCCTATTTATTAATATAATTAGACTTAATAATAGATTATAAATAATAAAAGTACTTTAAAATTCCTCTATTTTATCTGCTTTTTTGACTTTTTTAAATATAATATTTGAAAATTATATTTATAATAAAAAGGTAAACAATGGGATTAGGTGTAGGAATAGTAGGACTTCCAAATGTGGGTAAATCAACAACTTTTAATGCTTTAACAAAAGCACAAAATGCAGAGGCACAAAATTATCCATTTTGTACAATTGAGCCAAATAAAGCAATTGTTCCAGTACCTGATAAAAGACTTGAAGAATTAGCAAAAATTGTAATCCCTGATAAAATTCAATATTCAACTATTGATTTTGTTGATATTGCTGGGCTTGTAAGAGGAGCTTCAAAAGGTGAAGGATTAGGTAATCAGTTTTTATCTAATATTAGAGAAGTAGAAGTTATTTTGCATATGGTTAGATGTTTTGAAGATGGTAACATTACTCATGTAGAAGGTGATGTTAATCCATTAAGAGATATTGAAATTATCGAAACAGAATTAATTTATGCTGATATTTCTCAATTAGAGAAAAAAATTGATAGATTAAAAAAACAATCAAAATCTTCAAAAGAAGCAGCAGCATCATTAGTTATTGCAGAAGAATTATTTAAGCATTTAGAAGAATTAAAACCAGTTAAAACTTTTGAAAATCAAGAGAATGAAGTATTTATTGCATTAGATAAAGAACTAAGATTCTTATCAAATAAAGATGTTATTTATGGTGCAAATGTTGATGAAGATTCATTAGCAGATGGTGGAAATAATTTTGTAGATATATTAAAAGAACATGCAGCTTCTGTTGATGCTGATGTTATTGTTTTATGTGCAAAAATTGAAGAAGAACTTGTAGGTTTAGAAGATGATGAAGCACAAGAATTTTTAACAGATTTAGGTGTTGAAGAGTCTGGATTAGAGCAAATAATTCATAAAGCTTTTGATAAATTAGGATTACAATCTTACTTTACGGCGGGTAAAGTAGAAGTTAGAGCATGGACTATTAGAAAAAATACTAAAGCTCCACAAGCAGCAGCTGTAATTCATAATGATTTTGAAAAAGGGTTTATCAAAGCCGAAGTTATTTCATATGAAGATTTTGTTACATTAGGCGGTGAAGCTAAATGTAAAGAATCTGGTAAGTTAAGACTTGAAGGTAAAGACTATGTTGTACAAGATGGTGATGTTATGCACTTCAGATTTAATGTTTAAGAAAAGATAAATAATTTATAAACAATTGATTCTTTTTTGGTTATAATAAAAAATAATAAATTATTACAGGAGTTTAAGTTGTCATCTATTAGTATATTAGAGAAGATTGAGTCCCTTCCTCCCTTGCCTAAAACCATTTTAGAGATTGAAGAATTTAGGAAAAAACCAAATAAAGAAGCTGATGATTTATTAGAAATAATTGAGAAAGATGCATTAATTATCTCAACTTTATTGAAAATTTCTAATTCTGCAATGTTTGGTTTTAGATCAAAAGTTGAAACACCAGGAAGAGCTGTAAATCTTCTTGGAATTAATTTTACAATATCTATTGCTATTGGTGGAACAGTTCAAAATCTTTTAATGAGTAATCTTGAGCCATACGATATAAACAGTGATGATTTTATGAGAGCATCAAATATCTCATCTACATTAGGAAATCTTTGGTTATCAAAGGTTAATATTGAATTAAAGGAAGAAATACTTTTACCTGCACTTTTACAAGAAGCCGGAAAATTTGTGCTTGCTGATTTATTAGTTAGTAATGGAAAATCAGATGAATTTAAAAATAAAGTTTCATCTGGTATTAGTATTGCAAATGCAGAAAAAGAGTTAGTGGGATTTTCAACTTCAGAAATAACAGCTCAAATTTTTAGACATTGGAAATTAAGTCCAAATTTAATAAATATGATTGAATTTGTAGATGATATATCAAAAGTAGATGATGAATTTAAAAGTAAATCTCAAATCTTAGATGTAATTAAAACAGCTTGTGAAGTTAGTGATCCTTTAAGTGATTCTAATATTGAAAAAGCTGTTGCAAAGGCAACTTTATATGGTTTAGATACTAAACCTTTATTAAAAGCAATAGAGACACTACAAGATAGACTTCTAGACGAACTGTAATATTACAATCCTTGAAGTAGAATATTCCATAAGTATTCTACTTCTTCATCGCTAAAATTAATCATACTTTTTTGTTCAAACAATTCTTTTATTTTTTTAATATCATAAATTTTTGAAAATGTACATTTTGCATGAACAGGTAAAAACCCTCTTACTAATGAAATAGTATCTTCAATTTCTATTTCACATAATAAACATTCATAATCTGTATGAAGTCTTCCCTCAAACTCAAGTAATGTTATATATGACTCACAAATTGCTCTTAATGCATTTTGTTTTATCATTATATGAACTAAATTATCTAATAAATAAAAATAAAATGGATCTAGTTCTTCAATATCTTTTAGGTGTGGATGAAAAAGTTTAATAAACCTTTGCCAGCAATACATTTTTTCATTATCTAAAATCCAAGGAAAGCCAAGTTGAATCACATCTTTGAGTCTTGATATATTTGATTTTGTAGTTTCAAGTTCAAAATCTATTTTATAACCTATATTAATATTTGAATGTCTCGCACCATAAAATCTATAAGTTGTTAAAACTTCATTTTCTGTAAGAATTGAAACTATTAAATCATCATCTTTAACAGGTTTTATATCTATTATATAACCTTGCATAAAAAGTTTTAGTCCTCGTCTTCTTTTCTCATATCATTTATTTCTTCAATAATTTCTTTACATTCTTCTTCATCAATATCTCCATGAACTAAATCTGTAAGCATATCTTCAAAATCTTTTTTCATTTCTTGTAGTTGTTTTAATTCTTCTTTAATATTGTCATCATCTTTTTTCGCTGCTATAATTTCAAATAATTCATCAATATAATCTTCTATTTCTATAAGGACTTCATTTTTAATTAAATCTTCTAATTCTTTTTGTATACTCATGTTAAACCTTTCAAATTGTTACAAAATTATAACAAAAAGAAACTACTCTTTTGCTTCAATATAATCATATAATTTTTGTGGTAAAATTTAATAAATAATTATGTAAGGAAAATAAATGACAGAATTTAATAATGTTTCTATTGCAAAAGCAGCGAACATTCTTTTTGAAGGAAATATTACTAGTAGAACTATTGTTTTAGAAGATGGTTCTCGAAAAACTTTAGGGATTATGTTACCAGGTGAATATGAATTAAATACAGTTCATAAAGAAGTTATGGATATTCAAAGAGGTACATTAGAAGTTATGTTACCAGCAGAAGACTGGGTTAAATATGAAGGTCCAGCTACATTTGAAATATCTGCAAATTCAAAATTTAAATTAAGAGTACATTCATTAGTTGATTATTGTTGTTCTTTTATTAAAAATAAAATATAAATGTCATTTATTACCAATGCGATTTAGAATCGCATTGTAATATGACTTTTCTAATATAAAATATTTTCTTTTATATCTTCAAATTTTAAAATCTTTTTACCAAAGTGATTATTTAAAAAATCTTTTGCTTGAGTCTCTTTTTCAAAAGGTATTAATTCTTCTCCCATTGGACCATAAATATTAGAACCTATTACATAAAATGCTTTTGTTCCATCTATCGAATTTAATGAATAATAATCAGTTACAATAAGTTTTGTAATATCTGTTTTTTTGTGATTATGCTCAAATTTAACAGGATTCAAATAAAATTTCATCATATCTTTTACTCCATCAAAATAGTGTTCGTGACCATTTGATACTTCTATTTTAGCTACCCATTTTGGATACTTTGAAACAAACATTCCACAAACAGGACATTTTGCATTTTTAGGTACATCAATCATTTTAGACTTATCTGCAGCTAATAAGGGGTTAAATAAATATATAGAAACTGCTTGTTGCATTTTAGGGTCAAGTTTTTGGCAAGTATTGTTATCTATTATATATTGTTTTGCTTCTCCTACAGAATTAAACTCTTTTGAAACATTTTTATTACAAAGTGTTTCATAGATTTTTTTACCTTTTTTTGCCATAGGAATTCTTTTTTTATCAACCATATCTAAATCATTTTTTATAGAATCTTTTGCAATTTGTAGTGTTTCTTCAAAAGTATGAATTTCTCCACCAAACTCTTTTTGAAACTTTAAAGCTTCATCTTTAGAAGAAAAGGCATATTTACTCACTGCACTCATTGTTCCTTTTCTTGAACTTCCAACTACATAATAAGCAGTTTTAGAATCAATAAGTTTTAAGCTATTTGTATCAACAACTTCAATTTTTTTGATTTTATCAGAAAAATCATTATGGATTTTTGCTTGGCAATGAATCGAACAGTACTGTTCTTTATGGCCATTTTTAAATTCTGTAACATGATTAGTTTTATAGAATTTTGTTAGGTGCATTCCACATACATTACAAAATTGTTTGCTTGAATCAGTTTTTACTAAAGTTGCCTCTTCTGGCTTTACAGTTTGGAACATTTCTTGAGCATAAGAAAATGTAAGTATTCCTGAGATTATAATTAAAAAAAATTTATTTTTTATCATAATATTTCCTTTTTTAATATTTGAAATATTATATTATCTGATAGTTAATTAAACGTTAAAAAAAAAGAGAAAGTTAAAAACTTTCTCTTTTCTTTAATCTATATTACCAAAGCCACCAAGACCACCAGTTCCACCAGTAAACGACTTTTTTAGTAATATTAACTGTATGTGTACCATATCCGAATTCTAGATAAACTTCATTATTATTAATAGTAATAACTCTACTTGCTCCACTAAAAGTGTATTTTGAAACAGCATTTTGAAGTTTGATTCTTACTTTTCCTTCTCCTTTGAATGAGAAGTTAAGTAAATCACCATCTCCACTGATACTTAATAGTTCAGCTCTCATTGGTAATTCACTTATATGAGTAACATTATCAGAAGTAGTTCCTAGTTCTATATTGTATGTTCCTGCATCTTTATCTAAAAATATTTTATTATCATTATATGCATACCAATTATTAACTCTTTTTATCTTTTTACCATTTGTAGGAATATTTAAAGCTAATTTTCCTGCATTTGTAGAAGTAACAGTAACATCAATTAAATCACCATTCGTATTACTAATTACATTACTTTTATTAAATGCTTCTATTCTTTGAACTAAATCAGCTGCTGTTAAGAATTCTGTTCCACTATTATATGCAAGTTTAATAGTATCAGTAAACATATCTACACTATACGGTTTAATTGCATTTTTTGTACTTGTAGTTGGACCATAATCATGCCATGGCCAATGTACAATTGCTTGTGGTACATGTTTTGTTAAATTTTTAAACTCATTTTCCCAATGAACTTTTGCTTCATTTGGAGTTAAAGGTTGAGGATACCATGTATTAGTTACTGAATCATACATTGGTGTACCATATTCAATTAATGTAAAATCAAAGCTCATATTTGGACTTAAGTAGACTTTAGTATCCTCCGGTGTTAAGTATCCAAATGCACCTGGATAACCAGCTCCAATACTTGAATAACCTCCAGTTAAATAGTCTAAATACTTTAATATTTCTTGCCCTATTTCTACATCTTCAGGGGCACCAGGAACTGCACCTCCTCTTATATTCATATCTCTCCATGTTGGATTTAAATAACTTCCAATAATATCCATAGAGTTGTTAAATTCAAATTGAATATCACTTGGTGTTAATAAATTTGTATCATGAGGATGCGTATTAGAGTGTGTTCCAATTTCATTTCCTAAATAGATGTACCATTTGTATAATAATTTTGAGTAATTCCAATCTGTATAATATTCAGGAGGTGTATTACCAATATTTATATAATAACTTCCTACAAAATTATATTTATTTTTCCAATCAAATAATAAATTTAATAATGGTTCTTCATTTGCTTTTACTTCATCATATACACTTGATTGATCCATATCATTTCTTGATACAAAAAGAGAATTAAATCTTCCAAGTTTTAATACAACTGGTTTTTCATTTCCAAATACTGACCATTGAATAGTTGACCACAATAAATTTGTATCTCCCATAAATTCTAATGAACTAAAATGTACATTTCTTCCACCTGTTGTTGATGCAAGTACCGCATCATAAGTTGATGTTCCATTTATTGTTTGAGTAGCTAAAGATGTAGTCTCTTGAGTATTTATTCCATCAGAAGCTGCTCCATAATAGCTATACCATCTGTTTCCACTATATTCAATAATAGATTCATTTTGACTATATTCAGATACTGCTGGATGAGTTATATTATTAGCTCTTAAACTTATTGAAGCTGGGCCATTCCCATCAACTCTTCCAATCCCTAAAAGCTGCTTCATATTTGCATATGAATCACCATCTACAGCTGTTCCATCTTCATAATTTGTTAAAAAATCTCCAGCTGTTACTATTCCGATATTGTAATCATAAACTGCTTGTAATAGTGTTCTTTTTATTAAAGGAGCATCAGCTTTTTTAAAATATGAAAATGAAGGGAAAATAATTGTGTCATAATTTACTAATTTAGAAATATCAGTCAAATCATCTTCATTTAATAATTCGAAAGGAAGACCAGCCATCATTGTATGATATTGCATAGTCATAAATAATTGAGAGTAAGCTTTTTGAATAGGTAGTTCCGCATCATAAAAATGCTCTTTTGTTGTTTTTGAATATACAATTGCAACTTTTTTAGAATTGTTTGTTCTTATTGGATATGAAAATTCTTTTGCAACAATTTTTAAAGGTTCGCCAAAATAATTTGATGGAATAAATGTAGTATCAGCAATATCAATTAATATTTCTAAATCATTTTGTACTGAACCAATTAAAGAAGTTGGAATAGCAATTTCTAAAACAGTTTTATCTCCATTAAATGAATGTTCTAGTGGACCACTTATTAATTGGCCATAAGGTTCTGTTGTATAAAGATATGGTAATCCATCAGTATTAATATTTATATAATATTCTGCACCTAGAACTGCTCCAAATATTTGATACCCTGTTTCATTATTTTTATCACTATTTAACCAAATAGTAGTATTTACATCTATTGGCTTAGATGCATTTTCTGTTTGTATTGCAATATAAAATTTTGAATCAGAAGAAATATATTGACCATAAACTGAATCACCTTTTTGAATATTTAAAGGTAAAGTAGAAGATAAATTGATTTTTTGAGTTAACTTCCACTCATTTAAATTTCCATCAATAGAAACTGATGCAAATATTGAACTAAAAGCTATAAGAAGTGTAAATAGAATTTTTTTCATTTGTTATTCTCCATTATAGTGAATCCTGTTGTTACTAAACCTTTTTCACTAACAGTTTTTTCAAATTTTGCATCTATTGACGATGTGTTTAAATAGATAACATTAAATAATTTTGTTCTTGTAAAATTAACATAGTTAAAAATACTATCAGACAAATTAGAATTTTTTATTTGAGATCTTTCAAAGTTTGAAAAAGAAAAATCACTTTCCATTAATTTAACATTCTGTAATGTTGCATTTGAAAAATTAATATTTTGTCCATATATTTTTTCAAGATCGACATTGTTTAATTTTGCTCCAGACATATTTGCATATGCTAAGTCAGCACCTTTTAATTTAACATTAATCAATTTTGTATTTGTTAAATTAGCCCCTTGTAAATTTGCTTCACTTAAATCAAGATTATGTAAAGTTATATTTGATAAGTCACAAGAAACACAACTTTTTGTTTCAATTAATTGATCTTTTGGAGTTTTGTTAATTTCATGAACTACTTTTGATTCAGATGATATAGCAGTAGAATGATGATCACCATTAGCAAATAATAATGAACTGAAAATTATACAAAGACTAAAAGACAACTTATGTAAAATGGTATTTTTTTTCATAAATATACTCCCTTTTTAAATTAAGTGGATTATATCATTATTTATTTATTTTCGATGTAAAAAGTAAGATAAAATATGATTAATTAATAAATTTTATAGTAATTAGAATATTTGAGGGATTAAAAAAATTAATGAAAAAAATAAAAAAAGGTAGAAGCTGAAGCTCCTACCTTTTTTGTAGAATTGAAGTTGGTATTAACCTTCTACAGTTACTTCTACAGGAGTACCTTCCCAGATACCATGTTTAGTACAGTAACCATGAGCTACTAAGTTTAATTTTTTACCAGTTGGGATAATAGTAAATGTTGTAGTATTATGAGCTTTAACATTTCCTAAAGTACCAGGTACATAAGAAGCTTTTGCTAATTGTGTTTCACCATTAAATAATGTAACTGATTCAATATAGTGATCAAAATCATCTGGATGAGTATATTCGTTACCCATTTTAACAGTTACTTCAAATGGTTCACCAGCTTTTGCAGTTGCTGCACAGTGAATGAATGGACTGTGTCTATCAATTAAATCTTTTTTTGCTTCTCTTTCAACAGTATCAATGTCTACGTATTTATTAATTTTTGGCATATTGTCTCCTATTTTTTAAAATTGCAATCATTATACTATATTTTTTATAAAATAAATAGGATACATTTTATCCTATTTGCTTTTTTTTATAAATTTTATAATTATCGGGTATATTTTGCTCATCTTTGATATAATTGCGTATGAATAAAGAAGACTATTTTATTAAACAATTTTCAAATAATAAATTTATTGGTGATGATGGCGCTGTTATTGGTAAATTTGTTTATTCTATGGATGCTTTTTTTGAAAATGTACATTTTAAAAAAGAGTGGATGAGTTTAAAGCAAATTGCATATAAATCAATGATAGTAAATATATCAGATGCTATAGTAATGAATGCAATACCTAAATATGCACTTTTAAGTGTTGCTATTCCAAAATCATATTCAAATGAAGATTTAATTGAGTTATCAAAAGGTTTTAAAAAAGCTGCTAAAAAATTTGGTATTCAAATAATTGGTGGAGACACAATATCAAATGAAAAACTTGATATTTCAATAACAATTATTTCAGAAACTTCAAACCCTATTTATAGAAAAGGTGTTAAAAAAAATGATTTGCTTTGTTACACAGGAACTTTGGGACTTTGTAAAAAAGATTTAAAGAAACTTTTTGAAAATAAAGAAATTTCAAAGAACTCTAAATTTATAAAACCAAAACTTAATCCAGAGTTTTTCTATGAAATTGCTCCATTTATTTCAGCTTCACTGGATATTTCAGATGGCCTATTTTTTGAGTTGGAAAGATTATCAAAGGCAAGTAAAGTAGGCTTTGAATTTTTTCATGAGATTGATGATAGTATTGGAACATCTGGTGAAGAGTATGAAGTTTTATTTACTTTTGACAAAAAGTATAAAGAGAAAATAGAGAAAATTGCATTAAAACACAAAATAAAATTAAACATATTTGCAAAAGCAATTAAAGGCAAATATAAAACTCAGTGTCAAAATCATCATTTTTAAAAGATATAAATAATTTAAGGAAAAATATTGGAACAATTACAAAGATATTTAAATCACTCAACTATAAATGTAGTATTTAAACAAAATAAAGATGACTTCGTTGTTACAGAAGTACCTTTATATGATTTTTCAGGAGAGGGTGAGCATCTAATTCTAAAAATAAGAAAAAAAGATTTAGCAACTTGGGATGCTATTGAAATATTAGCAAAATTTTTAAATTGTAGTACAAGAGAGTTTGGTTATGCAGGATTGAAAGATAAAAATGCAATGACAGTTCAATCAATTTCTGTTCACAAAAAGTATGAAGAGACTTTAAAATCTTTTAATCATGAAAATCTAAAAATTCTTGAAACAACTTACCACAATAATAAAATAAAAGTAGGGCATTTAAAAGGTAATAAATTTTTTATTAGATTAAAAAGAGTTGGTGCAATTGAAAAAAGAAAAATAGAAGAAGCTTTAGGTCAAATTGTTAATTTTGGTATTCCAAACTATTTTGGTTTTCAAAGATTTGGAATAGAAGGAGATAACTATAAAAAAGGTAAAGATATAATTGATGGAAAGTTAAAAGAGAAAAGAAGAAATCTTAAACAAATGTATATCAATGCTTATCAAAGTTATCTATTTAATAATTGGTTATCAAAAAGAATTGAAATTTCAAAACTTATTGATGCTTTTGAACCAAAAGAGATTTATGAAAAGATAAATTTACCACTTGATGTAGTAAAACAAATGAAAAAACAAAAACACCCATTTAAATTAATGACGGGTGATTTATTATCTCATTATCCCTTTGGAAAAATTTTTACAATTGAAGAATTAGAAGAAGAATCAAATAAATTTTATGAAAGAGATAGAGTTCCAACTGGATTATTAAGTGGTAAAAGAGTTAAAAATTCAGTTGATTTAGCTTATTCAATAGAAAAAGAATATGAAGCACAAACAGGAGAAGATGGAGCAAGAAGATTTGCTTGGATTTTCCCTGAAGAAGTTGAAAGTAATTATAAAGAAGATAAAAATTGGATGGAATTAAAGTTTTATTTACCAAAAGGTTCTTATGCTACAGAGGTAATTGCTGAAATAATTCATTAATAATATTCAAAATCATTAAATTGATTAAGTTAAAATAAGTTAAACTCTTCTATATAATACCTTATCAAAGGAGTCTGATGAAATATGAAGAGTTAATTAAAGAATTATGTGATGTTATTAAAGAATCAGAAAATAACGCAGATCTAATATATAAAGATACAGAAGAAATAGCTGCTACTTTAGATATATTAGAAATTGCAGGTTTTCAAAGAGATAAAATAAATGATAAACTGTCAAATATTTTAGGTTTATTGCAACATCAGGATTTACATAGACAAAAAATTGAAAGAGTAGTAAATTTTGTTTGTGATAAAAATGATATTGATAAAAGTCAGTATAATTTAGCTCCAAGTGCTAAAAATATTGATTCAAGCGAAGATATTTTAGATGAAGATGAATTAGAAGCTTTAATAAAACAAATGCAAGGCTAAAAATAAAAGAAGAATACTTCTTTTATTTTTTACAAGCAACTCTTTTTACATTATTTAGATTTCCAAATATTCTTAGTGTGCTCATTTCTACTTCTTTAGCATTTTTATTTAAAATCTCATTTGATTCTTTATTTGCATTAGCATCAACTAAGTTTTGAAGATTTGTATGAAATATTTTGTTTAAGTCATTTATATTATTCATAATTTCCATATCAATATTTTTACCAGAATTCAGATGTTCATTACTCCACTTATCAAGTGAATTATTTTTTTCAACATTAAATTTTTTATAATCTCCAAGTTTTGAATATACTTTATCTTTTGTATTTAATAAGTCAACTTTTAATTGTGCTGTATCATATACTAAATCAACATCATCAACTTTATCTAAAGCATCTTCTATAAAACTTGCTCTTGATGCTGCTGTTACTAATGAATTAGACATTTGAGCAATATTAGTTGCCATTGTTGAAATTTGATCTGCAACTTGTGCATTTTTTTGTGTAGCTTGGTCTAATAAATTAACAGCATCATTAATTTGGATAATTCCTTTTTCTTGTTCTTTAGATGCATTTGCAACTTCATTAATTGTTGTAATTGTTGTAGAAATATTTTCATTTAATTCTTCATAACCTTTTATCATATTATCAGAAATTTCTTTACCTTGTCTAGCTTTTGAAGTTGCTGCTTCAACAATATTTTTAATCTCTTTTGCAGCTTCAGCACTTCTATTTGCAAGATTTCTAACTTCTTGGGCAACAACAGCAAAACCTTTTCCGGCTTCACCTGCAGTTGCTGCTTCAACAGCTGCATTAAGTGATAAGATATTTGTTTGAAATGCGATTTGATCAATAACTTCAATTGCTTCATTTATAGAACTAACTTGAGTATTAATTTCATCCATTGATATAGCTGTTCTATTTGCTAAATCTTGCCCATTTTGAGCTGATACAGTTACATTTTTAGCTAATTGTGTCATTTTTACAGTAGCTTGAGTATTACCTTGAATAATTGATGTTATCTCTTCAAGAGCAGCAGCAGTTTCTTCAAGTGATGCTGCTTGTTGATTTGAAGATGTTGAAAGGTTATTAGATGCACTTGATAATGTATTTGTATTTTCATTTAAAGCATTACCTGTATTCATAATCATTGCTAAAATTTCTGATGTATTATTCCCAACAAGTTTTATTCCAGCTGTTAATGAACCTAAATCACCATAAATTCCTTCATCATTAATTTTAAAATCGAAATTAGATTCTGAATATTTTCTCAGAGTTTCATTTATTCGCTCAACTGTTTGACTAGTTCTATGAATCAT
>Ga0193958_1000350_pt1 | contig 17998 bp, 16 predicted proteins | sample FB_1_MG_FD_140320 | JGI IMG/M metagenome (GOLD analysis project Ga0193958, IMG submission 140320) | Microbial mat bacterial communities from the Broadkill River, Lewes, Delaware, United States - FB_1_MG | ecosystem: Environmental > Aquatic > Freshwater > River > Microbial mats | place: USA...
CATTTACATTAAATTGACTTAAATTCTTTTTTCAGATAAGATTTATTTTTTTAATACATAGGGAGCTTATATATAGGCTGAGAGGAAGTTTTGAACTTCGACCTTTGAACCTGATCTAGGTAATTCTAGCGTAGGGATTTGTTTTTAACAAATGTATTTTTATACTTCAAATTTTATCTATCTTTATTTTGAGATAAACTCTTCTCCTCTTATATTTATAAGTTTAAAGGAGAATAATGACTATTACACAAGAACTTATCAAAAATTCGAAGCCTCATTGGGATAACTATATTAAACATGAATTTGTACAACAACTAGCTAATGGAACATTAAAACTTGAAAATTTTCAACATTATTTAATGCAAGATTATATTTATCTCTTTCATTATTCAAGGGCATTTGCACTTGCTATGTACAAAAGTGATAATTTTGATCAAATGAATTTTTCAAGACAAGCTTTAAATTCCATATTAGATGAAATACAACTACATATAAACTATTGTAAAGAGTTTGGAATAGATGAGAAATCAATCTATGAGCAAAAAGAATCCCCAGCTTGTATTGCTTACACTAGATATGTGCTTGATTGTGGGCTAAACGGAGATTTAACTCAACTTTATGCAGCTGTAATCCCCTGCTTTCTTGGTTATGCAAAAGTAGCTGATTATATCACTCTTAACAACTTAAGCGTAGCAAATAACCCATATCAATCTTGGATAGATATGTATTCTTCAAAAGAGTATCAAGAAGCAGCAAAGCAAGCAACAGAGTTTTTTGAAGAGCTATGCAAAGAGTTATCAAAAAAACAAATGGAAAAAATACAAGATATTTTCACAACTGCAACAAGAATGGAAATATCTTTTTGGCAAATGGGTTTAGACCTATCATAAAAAAACAAATAAAAAGGAAAATGATGAAAAAAATAATATCAAAAATAACACTTAGTTTAATACTTTTAAGTTCAACTGCTTTTGCAGATAAACAGAAAGTAAGCTTACTTTTAGACTGGTTTGTTAATCCAGACCATGCAGCAATCATAATAGCACAGCAAAAAGGTTTCTTTGAAAAAAATAATCTTGAAGTAGAGATTCTAGAACCAGCAGATCCTACAATGCCACCAAAACTAGTAGCTGCAAAAAAAGCTGATTTAGCAGTTGATTATCAACCACAACTTCAAATGCAAGTATCTGAAGGTTTACCATTAGTTAGAATTGCTACACTTGTAAACTCTCCACTTAATAGTTTAGTAGTGTTAAAAAACAGTGGCATAGACAAAATTGAAGACTTAAAAGGTAAAAAAATAGGATATTCTGTAAGTGGATTTGAAACAGCATTGTTAGACTCTATGCTAAAATCTGCAAATTTATCTGCAAAAGATGTAGAACTTATAAATGTAAACTTTTCATTATCTCCATCTTTGATGAGTAAACAAGTTGATGCAGTAATTGGAGCTTTTAGAAACTTTGAATTAAATCAATTAAAATTAGAGAAACAAGAAGGAATTGCATTTTTACCTGAAAAGTATGGAGTACCTAAATACGATGAACTTATAGTTGTGGCAAATAAAGATAATGCCTCTTCTGAAAAATATAAGAACTTTGTAAAATCTTTACAAGAAGCTACAAACTACTTAAAAGAAAATCCTAAAGAATCTTGGGAAGCATTTATTAGCTATAAACCAAAAGAGTTAGATAATGAACTAAATCGTCTTGCATGGAATGATACTTTACCATATTTAGCGCAAAATCCTGCAACTTTTGATAAAGTTGTGTATAAACAAATGGCTGAATTTATGAAAGAAAATAAACTTATCAAAACATTACCAAATGTAGATGAGTATGCTCAAGAAATATTAAAATAAATATAAAAGATGCAATCATATAGTTACAAAATTATGTAATTAATTTTTGCATCAATTATTTCAATTCTTTTCATAATAATGTAAAGATGATGTTAATTCTATTATGTTAAAATTAGCTCTTAGATTTATATATTTTAAGGTGTCTTTTGTGTCAATTTTTGCTTTACAATCAATAGCTGGTGGTTTTCTGGATGAAGATTTAGAACATTTTAATAAATATTTTGATGATTGGTGTATCCAATTTGAAAGTTATGAAGATGCTAAAGATATAGTTCAAACACTTGAAAATGAAGAAGCTATAGATATTGTTGAAATAACACCACTAACTTATCCAAAATATTTCTTTTCATCTTTACAAGGGACTATTTATGCAACGCGGCAAATTGAAGATAAAATTATTTGTGTTGTAGAGCCATTTATGGGTTCTAACTTTAGAATTGCAATATGTGATCTTAAAACAAAAAATGTAAGACTTACAAAGACTAACTACAAAAATATTCCTAGTATTGAAGGTGCTTTTGCTAATTTTGGTGAATAGTTTTAAAATACAGTTTTTAATTTACTAATATGTGCTTTAGGTGGTAATCCAAACATTCTTGCATATTCTCTACTAAATTGGGAAGGGCTTTCATACCCTACTTTATAAGCCACTTGTGAAGCTTCTATATTTTGATTTACTAGCATATTTTTAGCCTCTTCAAGTCTTATCTTTTTTTGATATTGTAAAGGACTCATTAAGGTGATTTTTTTGAAATTTTGATACAAAGTTGATTCACTTATTCCTATATTGTTTGCCAAATTTTTCATATTTATTGTTTCTTGATAGTTGTTTTTTATTTCACTTATAGCTTTTACAATTTGACTTGTTAAAGTACCTTCTAAAACATAATGTTTTAAGAAGTCACTATTGTTTTGTAATAAAACATAAATTATCTCTTTTATTAATAGTTTAGAGATAAAATCCCTATTTTTTTCTGGTTTATCTAACAATTTTATTAGCCTAGTAACAGGTTCTAACAGTTCTTCATCTAGTTTATTAAAACAAAAAGCACTTTCAAGTTTCTTCTTTCTTTCAGTTCTATTATAATTTGATTCTTTTATTACTTCATATATTTGTTCAAGTGAAAATTTTAGTAAAACTGATACATAGGGAGATTGTTTTGAAGCACTTTTTATTCTCACATTTGCAGGGATATTTGTACACATAAGTAAATACTTGGAAGGCGAGTAAGTATAAGATTCATCACCATAACCTATCTCTTTTTCTCCTTGTAAGGCAATACAAAGTGATGGTTCATAAATAATACTTGAAAATTCTGTTTTAGCTGTTGTAATATAAAATTTCAATGATTCGATCGGAGTATCAATCAATCCCTCTTCTTGACAATAATTTTTCACTTCTTTTATCAAATGCTCATAATAATTAATAGTATTCATAATAACTCCTAGATTTTGTAATATATCAAATAAATTGTAAAAAAATATTAAATTCATAGAAATAGGCAATAATTATGTAGAAATATTCTATATATTGTTTTTATTTTACAGTATCATTAATAATAGAAATCATTTTTATCAATAGGAGATAACGTGAACTTAACAATCAATAATAAAAAATATGAATTAGAAGATATAGACCAAGATACTCCAATACTTTGGGTATTAAGAGATTATTTAAATATGACTGGTACAAAATTTGGATGCGGTGTAGGACAATGTGGAGCATGTACTGTTCTTTTAGATAATGAAGCTATAAGAAGTTGCTCAACACCTCTTAGCCAAGCATTAGGCAAAAAAATCACTACTATAGAAAATAAAGAAGATGAAGAAATAAAATCTTTAAGAGTTCAATGGAAAGAACATGATGTAGCACAATGTGGATACTGTCAATCAGGACAAATCATAAATGCAAGTGCTTTATTAAAATCAAATAAAAATCCTTCAACAGAAGAAATAAAAAGTGCTATGCAAGGAAATATCTGTAGATGTGGAACATACAATAAAATTTTAACAGCTGTTAAAAGTACAGTGGTAAAAGGATAAAAAATGAATTTAAATAGAAGAGAATTTATAAAAAATAGTACACTAGTTAGTTCAGCTTTTATCATTGGATTTAATCTTCCAATTAAAGGTATGGCTGCAAAAGTTGAAGAAAAAAAAGCTGAAGTTATTCAACCAAATGCTTTTATAAAAATAGATAAAGATAATACAGTTACATTTTATTTAGGACAAGTAGAAATGGGACAAGGTGCATATACTGGTATTGCTATGTGTATCGCTGATGAACTTGATGCGTCATGGGAAGAGATTATATTTGCTCCAGCACCTGTGAATGATGTATTTAATATTCCTGGAATGCCTATGATGCTTACTGGTGGTTCTATGAGTATAAAAACTCAACAACAAAGAGTAAGACTTGTAGGTGCAACTTTAAGATATATGTTAAAAAGTGCAGCTGCAAAAAAATGGAAAATCAGAATGTATGATGTTTCAACTAAAAACTCATATGTAATTAATAATAGAACAAAAGAAAAACTATCTTATGGTTCACTAATTGAAGATATTAAAAATATGGAACTTCCAAAAGATGTAAAATTAAAAGATGTAAAAGATCATACTTTAATTGGAAAAAGAACTAAAAGACATCCAATAGAAGTAAATGAAAAAATTACTGGTCAAGCTAAATTTGGTATAGATGTTAGACTTCCTGATATGAAATATGCAGCACTTGTTCAACCTAGAGTTTTTGGTGCAAAAATCAAAAGTTATGATGACTCAAAAGCTAAAAATATGCCAGGTGTTTTAAAAATCAAACAACTTCCAAACGAAAAAATAGCCGTAATTGCAAACCACTGGTATCAAGCAAAAATGGCGATGGAAAAGATTGATGTAGTTTGGGACAATGGAGAGTTTGAAAAAATTTCTAGTGCTGATTTAGAAAAAGAGTATAAAAGCTATTTGGATAAAGAAGATTTACCAATTATGAAAAAAGATGGAGATACGTCTAAAGCATTTGATGAAGCTTTTAAAGTTGTAGAAGCTGAATACTCTTTTCCATATCTAGCACATGCACCAATGGAGCCATTAAACTGTACAGTTCATCACAAAGGTGATAAAGCATATATGAGTGTTGGTGGACAACTTCAAACACTTTATAGAGGAACTTGTGCAAAAATTTTAGGAATTAAACCTGAAGATGTGGAGTATTACAACAACTATCTAGGAAGTAGTTTTGGAAGACGTGCAAATCCTTCTAGTGACTTTGTAGTTGATGCTGTTTATGTGGCACAAAATGAAGCTTGGCCAATTCAGACTTTATGGACAAGAGAAGATGATATTAAAATGGGTTATTTTAGACCTATGACTGTAAATAAAGCAAAAATGGCTGTGGATAAAGATGGGAAGATTACTGCCTTTAAAGCAACCGTTGTAAATCAATCTTTAATCAAAGGAACAATGTTTGAAGGATTTATGTTTAAAGATGGAATTGATGCAACACAAAGAGAGGGATTAGAATCCCACCCGTATAATATTGCAAACCATGATTTAAAAGCATTTTGTCCCCAGTCTCCTGTTACAGTTTTATGGCTTAGATCAGTTGGACATACAACTTCAGCACCAGTTGTTGAAAATATCGTAGACCAAGCTGCAATTGCAGCAGGTATTGACCCAATTGATTTTAGAATTAAAAATCTACAAAGTCCTAGATTTGTAAAATTACTAGAAAATGTAGCAAAGCAATCAAGCTGGTACAAAAGAGAAAAAAACAGTGGTTATGGTGTAGCAATCGCTGAATCATTTGGAAGTATAGTAGCTTACGTTGTAAAAGTAAAAGTTGAAAACAACGACTATAAAGTTCAAAATGTTTGGGCAGCAGTTGATTGTGGAATGGCAATAAATCCACTAGGAATTGAAAATCAAATTGAGGGTTCTATTAACTTTACAATTGGATATATCAAATCAGCACAAATAACACTGACAAATGGTGCAGTTGATCAAAACAATTTCTATGATTATGAAGTAAATAGAATCTCAGATGCACCTCTTAGTATAAATGTTGAGATTATAAACTCTGGTGAAAAAATTGGAGGAGTTGGAGAGATTGGTGTTCCACCTATGTTTGCTGCTATTATAAATGCACTTTATGATGCTACAGGAAAAAGATACACAGATTTTCCTATAAAATTAGGATAAAAAATGTTTCGAAATAAACAATTTCAAAAATTTTTAGAAAATTGTAAAAGTGAGAAACTTGATATTGTAGTGACAAGTGTTATTCAAACGCTTGGCTCTACTTACACTAAATCTGGGAATATGATGCTTGTGAATTCCAAAGGAGAATCTACAGGTGTTTTAGGTAGCAATTTTCTACAAAATAAAGTTTTAGAATCTTCGAAATTTGCATTTGAAACTAGTAAAACTCAAATTTTTGAATCCATTGCAAAAGATGAATCTTCAGGGCATGGTTCTAGCAAATATCAAAGTGAACCTTTTTTTTATAAAAATAAATATGAAGGTATTAATGAATATATCTTGCCACCCTATTCCATCTTGATATTTGGAAGTGCTGCGCATGTTAGTTCACTTATTTCAATGTCAAATTTAATGGGTTGGAAAACTACGGTAATCGATTTGAAACTACATAAAGAGTACACTTTAGAAGCTGATGAAAGAATTGAACTTGAGAATCTTGAAGATATTTTATCTATGGATTTATCAAATTATGATGCTTCTGTTATACTTAGTCATAGTCCCAAAACAGATGATACTTATTTAGAGGCTTTATTAAAAACTAATATTGAATATATTGGCTTAATGGGAAATAAAAAAAATATGCAAAGAAAAAAAGAGCAATTTAATTTAATAAATGATAAAAGATTTTTTGCTCCTGTTGGTATGGATATTGGAAGTTATACACACCAATCTATTGCATTATCAATTTGCGCACAAATAGAAGCTAGAAAAAATAGGAAAATCTAAATGAAAAAATCTAAAAACCTAGCTATTTTAATTTTAGCTGCTGGAACTTCTTCACGATTAGGAAACACAACTAAACAGCTTTTAAAATATAAAAGTGAAAGCTTTCTAAAGATTGCAGTAAAAAAAGCTATTAAAGTATCAGATAATATCTTCGTAGTTCTTGGACATAAAAAAGATGAGTGTCAAAAAGAGCTTGAAGGTTTTAATATAAATATTTTATATAATAAAAATTATAAAAAAGGTATTGGCTCAACTATTTCTTTAGGAATAGAACATACAAAAGATTATGAAAATACTATGATAATGCTTTGTGATCAACCTTTTATCAAAAGTAAACATCTTGTGTCTTTAAAAAATAACATAGATAATAAAACTATAATAGCCTCACATTATGAACAAAATGATGATTCAACTGTTCCAGCGATATTTCCTAAAAAATACTATAAAAAACTTTTAAAACTAAATAAAGATAAGGGTGCAAAATCTATTATCAAAAAAGAGAACTGCATATCAATTAAACTTCAAAAAGAGCAATCAATAGATATTGATACTCCTAATGATATAAGTGTTTATTTAAATTTATAGAAGATAAAGTTATTTATTTTGGTAAACTGATCTCAAAACAAGCTCCATCATCTTTATTATATGCTTTAATATTCCCACCCATATTTTTTTCTATAATCATTTTTGACATATAAAGACCAAGACCTGTACCATTTTGTTCTTCTTTTGTAGTGCTATAAGGTTCAAAAATAGAGCTTAAAATACTATTTTTTATTCCACCAGCATTATCTAAAATTTTTATAACAATTTTTTCTTTATTACACTCTAAATCTATTTTTATGTATCTATCTTCATTTATAAAAGACTCTAAAGCATCAATTGAATTATTGATTATATTTATAATAACTTGTTTAAATTCACTTTCATATGAGTTTATTAAAAAACAATTTTTGTCAAGATTAGAAGCTACTTTAACATCAAATTTAAGATCAAGTTTTTGAATTCTTATTTTCAAAATATCTTGTACATTTTTTATTGCATCTTTTATATCAAAAAAATTCTTTTTCTTGCTTGGCTTAAAAAAATCTCTAAAACTGTCTATTGTTTTTGACATATGATTTAGTGTCATTTTAATATTTTTAGAAATACTATTAAACTCATCATCACTTAATACTTCCATCTCTTTTTTTATCTCTATTTCTTGTAGTAATACAGATATTCCATTTAAAGGTTGTCTCCATTGATGAGCAATCATAGAAGTCATTTCTCCCATTGCTGCAAGTTTAGATTGTTGAATTAACATATTTTGTTGTAGCTCTAATTCATCAAAAAGTTTTTTAGGAATTTTTGCTAAAAAATAAGCAATTATATATGATGCGATAAATACAAAAATAATTAATAAAATAATATTTAAATTTAATAATTTCAAAAAATCATTAATCCAATTTTTGGAAGTTAATGCTATATATAATTTTTCGTGATTTATATCTTGAATTAATATATCACTTTTTACAAAATCATCTTTTTTTAAATCACTCTTAGTTTTTAAATATTTAGTCCATTGTTTTTTTTCTTTAAAACTTGATACTAATATTTGTTCATTTTCATCAAAAATATCTATATAGAAACTAGAAGACTGTAAAATATCTTCTAACATATATTGAGCAAAAATATTTACGATTACTATTCCTTTTTCTTGATTGTTAAATAAAACCTTCATAGCGAATCTCCATACGGGTTTATAAGGAACTTCAATTTCACCATTTTCTATGTTTAAATCAAGCTTTGAAACATATATTTCACCTTTATTTAATTTCATTGTATTTATAAAATAATCTCTATTTTTTTTATTTTGTAGTTTATTTTTTGGAACTAATTTTATTTTTTCTGTAATTTTATTTCTATCTACTCTAATTACTTCTTGTCCATTTTCATCTATATATCTTAATTGTGTTATGTATTTTTCATTCATTGCTAGTGTCTTAAAAAGAGTGATAAGATTATTTTTTTTATCTTTTGAGTTATCTTCAATAAAGTTTTTTAAAAATCTATTATTCTCGACTGTAAGTAAAAAATTTTCAAAATACTTATAATGTTCAAAGACTTTTTCTCTTTTTAATAAAATTTCATGCTCTGCTTTTTCTTTATTTAACATATCTTGGAATTTCATAAATTCACTGTATAAAACTATAAGAATAAGAAAAGATAAACTTATTCCAGATAAAAGAAATAAGGATGTAAAACCCTTTAAGTAATTTATTCTTTTTATAAATGGCATAATTTACCTGTATTTAAAATTTCATCAATAGATTTTGGTTTATCAATATAATAACCTTGGAACATATCAACATCTAAAGCCTTTAAAATATTGAATATTTCTCTACTTTCTACAAATTCAGCAACTATTTTAATATTTAATTTTTTTGCATAACCTACTATGCTTTCAACTAATAAATAACCTTTATATTCAATCACTCTTTTTACCAAAGAACCATCTATTTTTAAAATATCTATAGGAACATTTAAAAAATAATCATAATTTGAATAACCACTTCCAAAATCATCAATTGCTATTTGTGCTCCGTAAGACTTCATAATTTGACAGAATTTTTTAGTAAGTTCAATATCTTGTAAACCTTCAGATTCTAAAAATTCTAAAGTTATAGGATAAGGGTGTTTTTTTAATACATTTTCTAGTAAAGTTATAATGTCTGGGTTTATAATATCTTCAAAAGAAAGATTTATACCAACTGGAGCTTTAAGTTTTAAAGAGCCCTCAATTGATTTTTCAATAATTCGTTTAGTAAATTTTTCATAATTTTTTGAATCTTGAACTACATCTAGAAAAAGATTTGGAGTTAAAATACTCGATGAATTATCAAAATCTATAACTCTAGCTAAGGATTCATATTTAGCTATATTACAATTTGCATCAACAATTGGCTGGAAATATACTATTACACCGTCATTTTCTAAAGCTTTTTTAACTTTGTGTTGTATTAGAATATTTTTTATATAACCCTCTTTTGGGTTATCTAACTCATTAAAAAATACCAAATCTTTTTTTATGAAAGTTGTATAATCTAAGGCTATCATAGATTCTAGCAATAAATCAACATCACCACTTACACTTACGCCTATAACAATTGTTATGTCTATTTGCAATTCATCAATCTTTACTACAAATTCATCAAAATGCTCAATTAATTTTTCTAATTTATTTCTTAGCCATTGTATATCTTTATTTGATTTTTTTAATAAAATTGCAAAAAGTTCATTTTCTAACTTATAAGTTTTTGAATCTATGTTTTCTTCAAAAAAATTAGACTGTTCCAATTCATTTTTTATTTGAATAAGTATAAAATCAACAACTTTATATCCATAAGTATGTCTATATTTTTTAAAATTATCTAAACTAATTACGATTAATGTTAAATCTTTTTCATTATTTAACTCTTTAATTAAGGAATATCTATTTGGTAAGTTAGTTGTAATATCTCTATTTAAAATTTCAATTAAATTGTCTTTTTGCTTAAATGATTCTGTTAAATTTTTTAATATCAAGATTATAGTTTTAACTTCATTATTAATTATGTCAGAGGCAAATGCTGTAAAATTAAAAACATAATTTTTATTTACAATAGTTAAATTAATATCTTTCGAAAATACTTCAAAATTAAGTACTTTAGTTAACATCTCATTTTTTATCTGCTCTTTATTTTGTAAATCCACACCCTCATAATCATAATATTTACCTATTTCAAAAAAAGTTTTATATTCAATTTCATCATCTATATGATTCTTTAAGAATTTTTTCAAACCCTCTGAAATTTCTATTATCTCTCCTGAAACGTCCATTTCAATTACAAAATTTGTTATATGGATAGCTTTTTTATAGTTTTCTAGTTGTATTCGCTTACGTTCTAAATCTTTTTGATTTGATATTATGTCTCCAAGTTTTCTAATATCTTCCATTAATTCTCTAATGTTTATTGGTTTATGAATGAATTTTTCAACTTTCAATTCTATTGCTTTTTGTAAGTATTCAATTTCATTAAATGCTGTTGTTATAATAACTGGTAATTCTTTTTGATTTTTTCTTAAATACTCAATAAATTCCATACCATTTAATTTAGGCATTCTAATATCTGTGATAATTATATCAATATGAGTTTTATCAATAATTTCTAAAGCTTCTACTCCATCTTTTGCAATAAATACATTTTTTGCATTTAATCTTAATATATTTTTTATTGATTCTCTAACAATTTCATCATCCTCAACATAAAGTAAATTCAAATCTAGTGTTTGACATTTAGTCATCTTTTTTTCCTTATTTTATGTAAATTCTACATTTAAAATAACATTTTAATATATTTAAAACATCTAAGAATAAATAAAGTTTCAATCATTATAAATGCAATTATATTAGGAGTTTATGTAATTTATTTTACATTTAATTAATAATCAATATTATCATATTTTTAATAAAAAATATTTTATATAATTTTTTTATGTAGATTTTATTATTTGAGTTGTTTTGTAGATTTTATTAGAATAAAGGATATTTAGATATTAGATAAAAGTAAAATAATACTTTTATCTAATAAATCTTTTTTCTATTTCTTCAGAAGTTAATTCTAAATTTTCTTCATTTAGAAAAGCGTAAAAATAAGTATCATCATTTTGAGGTACTTCTATTATCAAAATATTTTTTTCTTTATGATTTTGAACAAATTTTTCAACTGCTTCAAGTGCTGATGATTTCCAATATTTTTCAACTTCGCTGTTATTTCCTGCGTCAAAAAACATACAATCTTCACACATAGAAAAGATATAGTTCCCTGCTCCCTCATATATTTCAAATGAGTTATTATCGTTGTCTAATTTTTCATTTGTAAATGGGCAATATAAACTAAATTTTTTTGCATCTTTTGGTTTTATTACTATTTTATTCAATTTTATCCTTTTAAATTACAATTTATTTCTCTAATTTTATCTAAATAATTAAATACTATATTTATATTCTCTTCAATATTTTCTGTAACTGTAAATATTTCATTATTATCTGAACCTTTAGCATATAATTCAATAGTATTCTGAACTAAACTGTGTACTTTTTCATGGGCAATTTTTAAATCTTTCCACTCTTGAGTTTGAGCAAAAGCTTTATCTTCATTTGAATCAATCCATTTACCAAGATTACATTCATGATGATTTTTAACTTTAAATGTAAAACCCTCTTTACATTGAGTGAAATTTACATTTTTAAAATTAATATGATCTGATTTTAATCTATTTATATCAATAATCATACTTGTATCACATACTCTATTTTGAGCTTCATTATCAAATGAAGTTTGACTTATAATATTTTGTAAATCAACAGCTAAAGATGAAGTTTTCATTGCCATATCACTAATAGTTGAGGCTAAAGATGCATTTTGCTGAGTGGCTTTATCTAGTGAATTTACAGTATCTGTTATTTGTACCATTGCTGTTTCTTGCTCTTTGCTTGCAACAGATACATCTTCTATAAGTTTAATTGTTGTAATTATATTTTCATTTAATTCTGTATATCCCTCAATCATTTTTGAAGTGATATTTTTACCCTCTTTTGCTTTTGAAGTTGCACTTTCAACTATAGCTTTTATTTCATTTGCAGCATCCGCACTTCTACTTGCTAGATTTCTAACTTCTTGAGCAACAACGGCAAAACCTTTTCCAGCTTCACCAGCAGTTGCAGCCTCAACTGCAGCATTTAAACTTAATATGTTTGTTTGAAAAGCAATTTGATCAATTATTGAAATAGCTTCTGCTATTGCAGTAACTTCTTTATTTAACTGCTCCATAGAATCAGAAGTTTTAAATGCCAACTCTTTTCCTAAATTATTTGATTTAGTTACATTAGCAGCATATTTCGACATTTCAGCAGCATTTTCACTACTTTGAATTATTGTTGCTGAAATTTCTTCAATCGCCGCTGCTGTCTCTTCAAGTGATGCAGCTTGAAGATTTGAAGAATCACTTAACTCTTTTGATGCTTTTTCAAGTGAAGCTGCACTAATTGTTAATTCATAATTTGATTTATCAATTAAACAAACAATTTCATTAATAGATGATTTTGTAACATTAACACCAGAAAACAATGATGCAATCATACCAGTAAGACCTTCTATATGTGGTACTTTTGTATCATATTTTGCATTTGACATATCAACTAAACTTTCACTCAATGAATTAAGATTTGTTTGTAAAGTTGCAATCATATCATTTATTTCTACAACAAGAGAATTTACTTCTGGAGAATTTGCTTTATTTTTAATTCTATCATTTAATAAACCTTTATTAACTTTTTCGATAATTTTTCTTGATTCATCAATAACAAGAGTATCTTGTTTTATGCCATCATCAATAAAATCTAAGTATTCATTAAAGCTTGTAACGACATCTCCTATTTCATCTTTTGATTTTACTTGTATTCTTGTAGTTTCAGAACTTTTACTATTTTTTATACTATCAATCGAATCTTTTAAATCTAAAATCGGGTGTAAAATATTTTTTTTCATATTTACTAATGAAACTACCATATTCAATACTAATGCCGCAACTAAAATAATCAAAGCAATCCAAATTATTTTTGAAGTATGATTTATAGCATTTTGTACTTTATCTATTGGTTCGGCAACTAATGTTATTCCTAACTCTTTTCCATTAAAATCTTTTACTTTAGAATAAGTGTAAAAATATTTATCTGTAATTAAATAGTTTGATGTAAGTAGTTCATTTAAGTCTATTTTTCTAGCATCTTCTAAAAAATCTTTATTTATGAATTTTTGTGAAATAATATATTTATCAAGTTTCAAATTTTCATCTACATCAACTACCGATACTGAGTTATTCATAAGTAATAAAAAAGCATCTCCAATTTTATCAAAAGATTTAGCTACAGAGTTTATACCTTGCATAAATTCCAGAGAACCAATATGTTTTTGATTATTATCAAAAATAGGAACAACAGATCTTATACTAAGTCCAGCTTTCCCTGCTTCAAATGTATTAACAGCTTCTTTTGAACTATTTACTTGTACTACACTTGCTCTAAATGAACTTAAATCATCACCAAATTTATCAATTTTCCAAGATCTTAAGAAAGAGTGTGAATCTGTAGTATGAATATGAACTTGAATATTTTTAAATGGAGTTGACTTTTTCATACTTTCTGATAGATTAGCTAAAGCTTTTACAGCTAATTTTCTATCATTGTTAATCAAAGCCTCTTTTATCATATCATCATTTGCAACTGAAATTGCATTTGAAATCCCAACTTCAAACTTACTTTCAATTTTATCTTGTGATAATTGATTTAACTCTACTTTTAAATCTTGATAAAGTTCACTTATCAAATTATTTTTATAATAATTTAATACAAAATATCCAATAACTAATGTTAGTAATGTAACAATAATTGTTATTAAGGTAAATTTTTTTGCTATTCCCTTATTTTTCATACTCTCTCCTACTTATACATATAAAATATTTTACAACAATTATTATAAAAAGTTATTTATTATTTATAAGAAAAAATAAATAAATAACTATCCCATTGGATATAAAATGTCCATTTGAACCTTTTCTATTTTAGATAATAACTCATCATCTATTTTAAAATTAAATGCAGCAAGTGACTCATCAAGTTGATTTAAAACTCTAGCACCAATAATAGTTGATGCAATAAAATCAAAATGTTTAGAATAAGCAACAGCAAGTGTTACAGGAGATATTCCATACTCTTTTGCTAATTGTACATATTTTTTTGTGGCTTCTACTGTCTTATCATTTACAAATCTATTTGCCATAGCTTGAACTCTTGGATTTTTATTGTTTTTATAAGCAGTAAATCTAGCATCTTCTGGATAGAAACCAGCATTATATTTACCAGATAACATTCCACCACCTATAGGGGAATATGGTAAAAGTGATATATTTTCTCTTCTACAAACATTTGCTAATTCATCATGAAATCTTGGGTTTAAAAGTGAGAAGTTGTTTTGGATTGATTCAAATCTAGCTAAATTTTTGTTTTTTGAAGTTTCATTTGCTTTTGTTAGTCCATAAGCTGTATCATTTGAAGTACCAATATATCTTACTTTACCCTCTTTTACTAAATCATCAAAAGCTCGTAAACTCTCTTCAATAGGCACAATAGTATCTGGCCAATGCATTTGATAAAGGTCTATATAATCTGTATCTAATTTTTTTAAACTTCCTTCAACTGCTTTTTTTATGTGAAAAGAATCAATTGCAGTAAGTCCATGACGAATAGGTGGTACAAACCATCCAGAAGCAGCGCCAGCCACTTTCGTTGCTAAAATTATAGAGTCTCTTGGTTTTGTTTTTAACCACTCCCCTACCCAAAGTTCTGTGATACCAACCATATCAGCTTTTGGAGGAACTGGATAAAGTTCTGCTGTATCATAAAAGTTTATTCCATTGTCATAAGCTTTATCCATAATTTTAAAGGCTTCTTCTTTACTTGTAGTTGAACCAAAAGTCATTGTTCCCATACAAATTGAAGAAACCCTAAGTCCACTTTTTCCTATATATCTAAAATCCATAATAAATCCTTCATATTTTATAAAGAATTATTATAACGATATAAAAAATATTTTCAAGTTAAAAAGTACTATTCCATTATACAAATTTCTTTTTTAGTCATATGGATAATTGTTTGTCTAGCAACTAAAATTATAATAATTGTTGTTATAATCATTAAAATATAAGCCAAAAAGCCATAAAACAATTTATCCGTTAAATCATACATTAAAATAGTTGCAAGTGTCACTGCAGCCATTGGGAAAGTAAATGCCCACCATGATATAAAGAACTTAATATTTATGAAATTTTTGTACATAACGAAAACCAAAATTGTAAAAAACAGTGCAAGATTAAATAATACCTGAGCAAAAAAATCTAAACTACCAGTTAATTTAACATATGAAATAAATCCAATAGCAGGAGGTGCTATTAGTATAAAAAGTGTAGGCATAAATTTTGGAGCAAATTGATTATGAAAAATAATTCTATTTAATATTATAGAAAAAAGAATAATCCAAAAGAAAATACCAATTGAAAAATAAAAATATAAAACAGAATCATCAATAAAACCTTTACCTGCAATTGGAACAATCAAATTTCCAACAATAGGAATAAACCATGCAGGATTTGAATGTTGCATTTCAAGATTATTGTTTATCCAAAATTTTATTGTATAAAAAGTAAAAAATATATGTAAAACTGCTCCTACTATAAAAAATATTTGAGCTAAAGGATCAAAAGTATGTCTATAAATCATAGATAAAATTAATATTGAAATAGAAGATGCTGCAAAAAAGTTGATTCTAATTGGATGAGAAAACTCTTTTTTTACTTCATTTTTATGTTTCAAAATTTTTGAAAGATAAAAATATAAGATTATTAAAAATATAATTGTTGTAGCAATCATCATAACCATATAAATAATTGAGGGAAGATATAAAGCTTCACTAACTTTTTTATACACCAAAGTTAAACCTGCAAGACCCATAACTATTGCGAACATCATTATTGGGAAAAACTGTAATCTATCTGAAGGAATTGATTTTATCATCTCTTCTTGTTGCATATTAAATCCTATTAAGAATAATTTATTATAATTAGAAAAAGTATAAAGTTTACGAAATGGCAAAAAGCAAAAAAACAACAATTGATCTTTCTAATATGAATTTAAACTTTGAAGAAAGGAATCAAACTATTAAATTACTAACTTTTAAAACAAATACAATGTCCCTTGACATTGCTATTTATGAAAATGAAAAGTTTATAAAAAATAGTACAATGGTATTTGCACATTTACCAAAGAAATTAAAAGCAAAACTAAATCCACTTTTCTAAATATTTTTACAATTATAATATTTTATTATTAAAGTTAGTTGTATTTAGTATAAGTTTTAATTATAAATATTGCTATAGGAATAAAATATGAAAAAACTTTTTATCATAAGACATGCTAAATCTGATTGGAGTAATCCTCATTTAAAAGATTTTGACAGACCTTTAAATCACCGTGGAAATAAAAATGTTCCATTTATGGGCAAACTATTAAAAAACAATGGTGTGTTTCCTGATTTAATTTTAAGCTCTCCTGCTTTAAGAGCAGTAAGTACTGCTAAATTATTAGCAAAAGAAATTAATTATAAAAATGAAATAGAATTAAATGAAAATATTTATGAAACTGACTATCAAACCTTACTTGATATTATTAGAAATGTAAGTGATAAAAATAAAACTGTTTTTATAATAGGTCATAATCCTGGATTATCTAATCTAGTAGATTATATATGTCCTATAAACTTAGATATGCCAACTTGCGCCATAGTAGAATTAGATTTTAACACGCCATCTTGGGAAAGTATATCAAAAGAAAATGCAACTTTAGCTTCATACGAATATCCAAAGAAATATAAATAAATTTATGCTTTTTTATTTCTTCTTATAAGTAGATATATAAAAAATGGTGCTCCAATAAACGCAGTTACAACTCCTATTGGAATAGTTGAATCTGTGTTTAAATTTCTAGCTATTAAATCTGAAAATACCAAAAATATACCACCAAAGAAAAATACAGGGAAAATAAGCTTATCTGCACTTTTTTTATAAATAAGTTTTATAATATGAGGCACAACAAGCCCTATAAAACCAATGGGACCTACAAAACTAATACTAACTCCAACACTAAGTGAAACAACAACTAAAAGCACTAAGTTAATTTTATCAACTTTTAAACCCTTTAAAAATGCAGTATCATTACAAATAAGCAGTAATCTTATACTTTGACGATAGTAAGAAATCACAAAATATAAAATCACACTCACTGCAACTATTATCAAACTATTTGTAAAACCAACTGTATCTAAACTTCCAAGGGTAAATCTAACAATTGAATAATTCTCTTGTAAACTACTCATATAAAAAACCAACATCATCGCAGAAGCATAAAAATATGATAGTGCAATTCCAGTGAGAAGTATAGAGTTTGTTGAAACAGCAATTGAATTTTTATTTATCTGTTTTGAAATAAAATATAAAATCAAAACTGTGATAATAGAACCAAAA
>Ga0193958_1000351_pt1 | contig 17976 bp, 13 predicted proteins | sample FB_1_MG_FD_140320 | JGI IMG/M metagenome (GOLD analysis project Ga0193958, IMG submission 140320) | Microbial mat bacterial communities from the Broadkill River, Lewes, Delaware, United States - FB_1_MG | ecosystem: Environmental > Aquatic > Freshwater > River > Microbial mats | place: USA...
CAATGGCTGTGGAAAATCAAATACCATTGATGCCGTGCGCTGGGTTATGGGGGAGTCCTCTGCCAAGCACCTGCGTGGTGCCTCAATGGAAGATGTTATCTTCAATGGCTCTTCAACCCGCAAAAAAGTTGGCCAAGCCTCCATTGAGTTAGTGTTTGATAACTCAGATGGTAGTTTAGGAGGAGAGTTTGCGAATTACAGTGAAATTTCCACCAAACGACAAATTAGCCGTGATGGACAATCAAAATACTTTCTAAATGGTTCACGTTGTCGCCGCCGTGATATTACCGATATCTTTTTAGGCACCGGCCTCGGCCCTAGAAGTTATGCCATTATTGAACAAGGCATGATTTCACGCTTGATTGATGCCAAACCTGAAGAGCTACGCGTTTACATTGAAGAAGCCGCAGGAATTTCCAAATATAAAGAGCGTCGGCGTGAAACTGAAAACCGCATGCGTGCCACTCGGGATAACTTAGATCGCCTGAGTGACCTTCAAGAAGAAGTCGATAAACAATTAAGCACCTTAAAGCGCCAAGCCAGTGCCGCAGAACGTTTTAAAGAGTACAAACAAACAGAACGACGCCTAGCTGCTGAGCTGATTTATCTACAATTACAAGCGGTAGAAAAAGAGCTCCACACTCAGCAAGATGAAATTAATGTTCAAGCCAAACAACATCAAAGTCACTTAACCGAACAACGCGCCATTGAAGCTCAACTTGAAACACTTCGTGCCAAGCAAACAGAATCCAATACACACTTTAACCAAGTACAAGCTGGGGTCTACGAAGCTGGCGCTGAGGTCTCGCAACTTGAGCAACAAATCCGCCACCAGCATGAAATAGTGGCCAGGGATAAGCAACAGCGTGAGCAGCTCACCCAAGAACTAGCCAGTGCCCGCATGCACTTGCAGCACGATCAGCAACGCTTGGCAGAGGCAGAGTCATCACTTGCCTTATTAGAGCCACAAGCTGAAGAAGTGCTGATCAATAAAGAAGCACAGCAAGAAGCACTGGAGCAGGCAGAAACCGAGCTAAATCAATGGAAGCAACAGTGGACACAGCTGCAACAACAACTCGCTGAGCCAAGTCGTGAGTTAAGTGTTGAAGCAAGTCGTAGCCAACAACTCACACAACAGATCCAACGCACTCAACAACGTTTAGCGCGACTCGAGCAGCAACGCAATGAGCAAGAGAGCAGTGGTGCACATACAACTGATATTGAAGAAGCCCAAGCACAGCAGTTGTTGTTATCTGAGCAACTTCAAGAAGCCCAACTCAATCTAGAAAACACACAAAACCAACTTGTTGGGCAGCAACATGCGTTGCAAACAACACAAAGCACACAAAACCAACTGCGCAATACCATTCAAAAAGCTAAAGGCCGGTTAAGCTCACTTGAAACACTACAACAAGCAGAGTTAGGCAAAGATAAAAAGGCACTAAATCGTTGGTTAGCTGAACAACATCTGGATGAATTGCCACGCCTAGCTGAAAGTATTCAAGTCACAGAGACATGGCAAACAGCGGTTGAAACACTGCTAGGTCCGACTCTAGAGGCTTTGCAACTCATCGACCAAGATCAGGCCGAGCAGATAATTTTAGGGGCAGACAAGCATCCCTTAGAGTTACTGTTACCTCAAGCTACAGCACCGGCAACGTATGCCGAAGATAGTCTGGCGCACCAGATCCAGCAGCCAGCATCCGTTCGAACCCTCGTTGCACAGATTTATTGTGTCGCTGATCATCAAGCTGCCTTAAATCGCCAGTCAACACTGTTACCCGGTGAGCAGCTGATTACTCCTGATGGCAGTTGCTATGCTAAGCACTGGGTACGCTTAAGTGGTCATCAAGCACAAGCAGAGGGTGGAATCCTTGCCCGCCAAAAAGATATTGAGGCACTACAACAGCAGTTGCGGCATGATGAGGCAGAGCTGGTATCGACAGAGCAACAATTGCAGGCACTGCAAGATACCCGAAAACAGCTAACTATCATGCAGCAGGACACACAGCAACAGCAACAAACCTTGCACCGTGCTGAGAGTGAAGCCAATGCTAAGCTTCAAAGTTTGACCCGCCAACTTCAGCAACAGGCACAATTTAACCAACGTCTTGAGGAAGAAGTCAACGAACTCACTACCCAGCAAGAACAGGATAGTGAACAGCTTCTAAGCTCACAAGAAGCACAGGCACTCGCTGAGGCACAAATTGAACAGATTAATGAGTCGATTGGATCCCTTCGTGAACAGCAACATGCACTAGAACAGCACGTAACACACTGTCGCCAATCACTTCTAATGAGCCGCGACCAGTATCAGGGGTTACAAATCCAGATTGAATCGCAGCGAAGTGCTTTACAAAGCAGTGAACAGCAGATCAGCCGAATCAGCGAGCAAGTTGAACAACTACAAGCACGCCAGCTAAACCAGCAGGAGTCACAGCTTGATGAGGCGCTAATTGCATCGTTGGAAGAAAAGTTAGAAACAGCGATTAAAGCCCGTGCTGCAACCGAAGAAAAGTTAAGTGAAGCCCGCCAAGTCCTTGCTACAACAGATCAATCGATTCGAGAGCAGGAGCATGCACGTAGCCAAGCAGAAGCAAAGGTCAATAAGCTACGAGAGCGCATTGAATCCCTGAAGCTAAACTGGCAAAGTGTTCATGTACGCCATGAGACATTAGCCGAACAACTTGCAGCCACCGAGTTCACACTCGATACCTTGCAGCATGAAGTGGACTTAGGTGCGCAAATTGAATCTCACCAAGCACAGTTGCAACAGATCAAGCAAAAGATTCAGCGTTTAGGCGCCATCAACCTTGCGGCGATTGAAGAGTATGAAGCACAAAATGAACGTAAGACCTATTTAGACCAACAGCACACTGATTTAAGTGAGGCTTTAGAGACGCTTGACAGTGCAATTCGTAAAATTGATCGAGACACGCGAGGTCGCTTTAAAGATACCTTTGAACAAGTAAACTCGCGCATTCAAGAGATGTTCCCACGCTTATTTGGTGGTGGACAAGCGTATCTTGAAATGACAGGGGATGACCTGCTAACCACGGGTATTTCAATCATGGCTCGCCCACCGGGTAAACGCATTAGCAATATTCAGCTAATGTCTGGGGGAGAAAAAGCCCTCACCGCAGCGGCGATGGTCTTTGCCATCTTTGAACTCAACCCAGCACCTTTTTGTATGTTAGATGAAGTAGATGCACCGCTGGATGAAGCGAATGTCGGCCGTTTTTGTGAATTGGTCAAACACATGTCGGAGCGTGTCCAATTCATCTTTATTACACATAATAAAACGACCATGGAAATGGCAGAGAACCTTATGGGTGTTACGATGCGTGAGCCGGGTGTCTCTCGCATGGTAGCCGTTGATGTTAATGAAGCAACACAGATGATTCAGGCTTAATCGTATAGCCAATTAGCTAAGGATAACAATATGGACATAGTTAGTATTCTGATTACGGTAGCGGGTATCATTGTGATGATCGCACTCTACATCATGGGACGAGTCTCACAAAACAAGTTCCCAACCAAACAAGATAAATCCATCCCTCGCATCAATGATGAGTTTGGGGAAGTGACCTCCTCAGTGATGCAAGATATCCCTGCAACCGATGGCTCTAGCCCTGTGGTGATTGAAGAGATTGTTAACCCCGATGCTTTGGTTGATCAGAAGCCTCGCAAGCAAGCGATCACACCTCGTCAAGTTGTACTTTTCATTGCTGCCAAAGAAGGTGAAATGCTCTCTGGTGATAAGATTATTGAGGTACTTCCACAATACCACTTAAGCTTTGGTGAAATGGATTTATTTCACTACCCTGTCGAAGAAGATGGTGTACCAGCAAAGCTCTTTAGTATTGCCAATGGTATTCAACCTTGGACACTAAACCCAGATGACTTAAAAGGCAGCGAGACACCGGGGCTCTCAGTTATGATGCAACTCCCTACTCCTTTAGATGATCGTGATGCAATTGAGATTTTGGTATCAACGACACAAATGATTGCTACAGACCTTGGTGGTGCTTTAAAAAATGGCAATCAAGAGAAGTTTAGTAAAGAAGATTACCAAGAACTGATGGCATCACTCGACCACTAAGCCGCCCTGACAAGTGGTAAGCTCAGCTCAGCAATGGTTCAGCTTGCCTCTTTGATAATCGATGCAGGTCACACACAACAACAATAACAGCCCTTAGGGCAAAGTGAGTTCCGCATGATGGTAAATAGTAAGCAGGTCTTGGACAGTGTTTTTTTGGCAACAGATGACTCCATTCGCGTCATGGAGCAGAAAGATCAAGAGAAGGGGCCTGATAAAAATAAACCAAAGCCGCATGTACTACGCCGCAATATCGAAGATTACCTTGAGCGTAGAGCTTTGGAAAAGAAGTTACTTGACGTATTTGACGATGACTACCCTTTGGACTAGTTAATCAGCAGCGGCTGACGATTGGCTTTCTTGCGAATCCAATTAATCGAGTCTAATACTTTCGGGTAGGAAACTAAGCGGCGTTCAAGGGTAAATTTCCCAGGAAAATCCATCAGGGCAATCCCAAATACCATCGTCAACAAGCCCTGCCCGGGTAATACCAACATTAAAATACCCATGCACAACAGCACCAAGCCACAGATATTTTTTAAGACAATTAATAGGTAGCGTAATATAGGATGTACACCCATCCATTGATCAGTATGGCGCTTATTAGTCTGAAAATAGTCCGCAGGAATTCGCACCACAACCAGTGGCACTATCAATAAAGTCAGTATAAAGGTGGCCACTGAAACGCCCCCAAGTATAACTAACCACTCTGAATTAAGCTGCTCTATACCTAGCATCGACTCCGCTTCAAAAGGCCGCTGGCAGAAGGCTCCACCAGCGGAAATAAAGAATTGATAGTCTCATCAAGCGTGTTAGTCCGCTTGGTTACGCAAGAAAGCAGGGATATCCAAGTAGTTTTTATCTTTATTTGACTCTTTTGTCTCTGTTTGGGTAGAGCCTTGATTAACATCACTACCCGCAACCTTCTTTTGTGTCTGTTCAAGCTGTACAGGGCGTAAACGTGTCGTTGCTTGACGCTGGGGCGCTGCTGGAGCCGTTGCACCATTTACTAAACCATCCAAACCTGTAACCACAATCGTAACACGGATCTCATCAGTCATATCAGGATCAATAACCGTACCAACTACAACCGTTGCTTCATCTGATGCAAACTCACGAATGGCACTACCCACTTCTTCAAACTCATGGATACCCATGTCCAAACCTGCTGTGATATTAACCAAAATACCACGCGCACCATTTAGATTAACATCATCCAGTAATGGGCTTGAGATTGCCGCCTTAGCTGCTTTAGTTGCGCGCTCTTCACCACTTGAGCTACCTGTGCCCATCATGGATAAGCCCATGCTGTTCATCACGGTGCGCACATCGGCGAAATCCACATTGATCAAACCCGGGCGCGTAATCAACTCAGCAATACCCTGTACCGCACCTAACAGCACATTGTTTGCTGCTTTAAACGCATCCAATAAAGTGATGCTTTTACCTAATGAAGTCAGCAACTTACCATTAGGAATAGTGATTAATGAATCAACACTTTTTGCCAAGTCTGCAATACCTGCTTCTGCAGCTTGCATACGACGTGGACCTTCAAATGGGAATGGCTTTGTTACAACTGCAACAGTCAAAATACCTAACTCACGTGCCAACTCTGCAACAACTGGGGCCGCACCAGTTCCGGTACCACCACCCATACCAGCCGTAATGAATAGCATGTCTGTGCCAGCAATTAGCTCTTTGATACGCTCACGGTCTTCTAATGCAGCTTCACGACCAATCTCAGGGTTTGCGCCCGCACCCAGTCCTTTGGTCAATGAGTTACCAAGCTGCAACAAAGTAGAAACACCTGAGCCTTCTAGCGCTTGAGCATCTGTATTTGCACAGATGAAGTCCACACCTTCAATACCTGAATCAACCATGTTTTGTACAGCGTTTCCGCCACCGCCGCCAACGCCAACCACCTTAATGACGGCGCTTTGACCTTCTGTATCCATTATCTGAAACATGCCTATCTCCTTTATAATCCTTGTACTACCAATTCAATGTGACTAACAATTCCTATCCAAGCCCTTGTAAGACTCGATATCTAACCTTGCATGAAAAACTAGAGATTTCCGTTAAACCAGCTTTTCATACGCTCCCATAAACTCATAGATGGCCCACTGACAAAAGATGTATCCGTGCCTGTGGACATTTGTTGCGCGCCATATAACAGCAACCCAACACCGGTTGAGTGAATGGGGTTATCGACCTCCCCCTTTAAACCACCCACATTACGTGGGGATCCAAGACGCACTGGCATATGAAAAATTTCCTCTGCCAGCTCAACTGCGCCCAGAATTTTTGATGAGCCACCGGTCAATACAATACCGCCACCAATTCGCTCGGCATAACCACTGCGACGTAGCTCTGCAAGAATTAGCGAAAATAGCTCTTCATATCGAGGTTCAATGACAGAAGCCAGCGTTTGTGTGGACAACGTTCTTGGTTCACGTTCCCCAACGCCGGGTACTTCAATCACCTCTTCTTCAGTAATCAACTGGCGTAATGCACTGCCATGTTGAATCTTTAATTGTTCAGCAAATTGAGTAGGCGTTCTCACCGCAACCGCGATATCATTGGTCACTTGATCTCCCGCAATGGGAATCACGGCGGTGTGTTGAATCGCACCATTTAGAAACACAGCAATATCACTGGTTCCTCCGCCAATGTCCACCAAACAGACACCTAGCTCTTTTTCATCTTCCTCAAGCACTGCATAGCTTGAAGCCACTTGTTCAAGGATTAGATCATCAACATCCAACGCACAACGCTCTACACACTTAATAATATTTTGTGCAGCACTTTGTGCGCCTGTAACCAAGTGAACCCGTGCCTCTAAACGCACACCAGCCATACCGACTGGATCACGAATTCCATCCTGATCATCAATCACATACTCTTGTGGCAAGACATGCAAAATGCGCTGATCGGCAGGAATTGCAACCGCTCTTGCTGCATCCATCACACGCTCTAAATCAGCATCTGTGACTTCTTTGTCTTTAATTGCCACAATACCATGCGAATTCAGACTACTGATATGGCTCCCTGCAATCCCAGCAAACACTGAGTTCACATTCACACCCGCCACTAATTCAGCTTCTTCAATCGCGCGGTGAATTGACTCGATAGTAGAATCAATATTAACCACGACACCCTTTTTCATGCCGTGCGAGGGGTTCTTACCAATGCCGATAATCTCGACCTCACCACTAGCAGCCACTTCTCCAATAAGTGCCACGACCTTGGACGTTCCTATGTCCAAAGCAACTACCATACCTGTTCCACTGTTACGTGACATGCCGTGTACTACCCCTTTTTCTTGCTGGCTTCCTGCTTTAATTGCCAGTCACTTTTCCATTTCACTGCAAAACCGTTGGTATAACGCAAATCCACTGTGTGAATTTTATTGATGAGGTCCACCAATTCATGTTTATAACCAACCACAAATCGACGCAAACGTTTCTCCTGCTTTTCGCGCCCGATATTTACGATTAAACCACTTGCCAATCTTAACTGCCATGAGCCTCTTGCATCCTCACGAAACTCAACAATTGCAGCGGGAAAATCTTGGGTCCACTGTTGCACCTTAAGGTAGCTTTCTACCATACTCCGCCCATTGTCCTCAGGGCTATACAGAACAGGTAACTGGCCTGCTTTTTCGGGCAATTCGGCATCAATGATCTCTCCAAACTCATTTAGCATGCTATCTTCGCCCCAAAATGCAATGGGTCGCTCCTCATGAATTGTGACCCTTAATTTGTTCGGCCACAACTTTGTCAACGAGGCTGAATACACCCATGCATTGAACTCAAGCTCCGTCTCTAACCCCTTAGCATCCAACAAGTGCAAGTTAGTTTTTACAAACGGCGCGATAATCGGCCGCAAGTCTTCTTTCTTTAGATACTGCAGGTCGCCAGTTACCTCAACAGCCTGAATCGTCAGATTCTCAGGGCGGTTAATCCAAATATAGCCCGCGAGGATTAACAATAGTGGCGCAAGCATTAATAATACCGCAGGCACTCGGCTCCAGTTAATATGAAAGCTGGGCTTCCATTTTGCACCAATAGGCTGTTTGACCGTCTTGCGACGCGTTGCCTGTGGACGCTTTCTTTTTGGAGTCTGAGCTACCATAGCGTTACCTTGATGTCTCCAGTATCTTGACGACCAAATCCCCAAATTCAATACCAGCAGCCGCAGCAGCCTTTGGCACCAATGAATGATTCGTCATTCCGGGCACTGTATTTAACTCAATCAGCCACGCTTTACCTTGCGCATCTTGCATCAAATCAATACGGCCCCAACCTTTGGCACCCAACATATCAAACGCTTGCTTAGCCAAACTTTGCATACGCTGTTCTTCATCCGCAGCTAAGCCACAAGGACATAAATAGCGTGTCTCATCAGACTGATACTTGGCCTCATAATCATAAAAGACGCTATCAGTCTCTACACGAATAATCGGTAACACCTCATCCCCCACAATCGAAATGGTGTACTCTGTTCCATCCACCCATTGCTCTGCAAAGACCGTACTATCGTATTGTTTGGCATTAGCATAAGCATCTGGCAACTGATCCGCACGCGTCACCTTACTCATGCCAACACTAGACCCTTCATCCGCAGGCTTCACCATCAGTGGTAAACCATACTCACTCACCACCGCATCAAAGTCAGTATCATCTTTTAATACCGCATACGCTGGTGTTGAAAGACCACTGCCAGTCCAAATACGTTTGGTCATCAACTTATCCATACTGATGGCAGATGCCATCACACCACAGCCAGTGTATGGAATTTGCAATAAATCTAGCGCCCCTTGTAGGACACCATCTTCACCACCACGACCGTGCAGAATATTAAAGACACAGTCAAAGTCACCGGATTGAATCGTCTCTAATACATTGCGATCCGCATCAATAGCATGAGCATCAACCCCCTTTGAACGTAGCCCCTCCAATACAGCGGCGCCACTGTTAAGGGACACCTCACGCTCAGCTCCCCAGCCACCCATTAGTACGGCTACTTTGCCAAAATCTGACACTATGTCGTCTCCTCTATACTCAGCTGCTGAGGCAAGGCGGCGGCAATTGAACCAACACTACCTGCACCCAAAGTCAGTAACACATCACCATCTTGTAACTGATGGCTCAGATTTTCTAAAATATCTTGGCTGTCTGCGATAAAGACAGGGTCCACCTTGCCACGATTGCGAATAGCACGTGACAATGAACGCCCATCAGCACCGGGAATGGGCTCTTCACTGGCAGCATAGATATCCATCAGCAATAAAACATCAGGTTCTGATAAGACACTGGCAAAATCTTCAAACAAGTCACGGGTTCGGGTATAGCGATGCGGTTGAAACAACACAACCATGCGACGCGTTGGCCACGCAGTACGAACAGCGTTCATTGTTGCCGCCATTTCAGTTGGATGATGCCCATAGTCATCTACCAGCATCACAGAACCATTTGCGGTCACCAAATCCCCATAACAGTGGAAGCGGCGCCCAACACCTTGGAAACGTGCCAAGCCGGATTGAATAGCCGCATCACTCACACCCACTTCAGCAGCCACAGCAATAGCCGCTAAGGCATTTTGTACATTATGCTCACCGGGCATATTGAGTTCTATTTCCAGTGTAGGCTTGTCTTTTCGCTCCACATTGAAATAACTTTTCGCACCGTCATAGCGCACATCAACTGCCCGTATATCCGCCTCATAGTGAATGCCGTAACTCACGATGGTACGTGACACATCAGGGAGGATTTCACACACGTGCTCATCATCCACACACATCACTGCCAAACCATAAAAGGGCAAATGATGTAAAAACTCAACAAACGTCGATTTTAATTTCTCAAAATCGCCACCATACGTGGATAAATGATCTGCATCGATATTAGTGACAATCGAAATCATCGGTTTTAGTAGCAAGAACGATGCATCGCTCTCATCTGCTTCAGCGACTAAATATTCTCCACTACCCAAACGTGAGTTACTAGCAGTACTGTTTAACTTGCCACCAATAATAAAGGTGGGATCAAGTCCCCCCTCTGCCAAGACACTCGTCACCAAGCTGGTGGTCGTGGTTTTACCATGAGTACCTGCCACTGCAATACCATTACTAAAGCGCATGATTTCTGCCAGCATTTCTGCTCGTGGTACAACAGGAATACCGCTCGCTCGCGCCTCAACCACCTCTGGGTTTTCTTCACTCACCGCTGAGGATGTGACAACAACATTAGCCCCTGTAACATTCTCAGCCGCATGACCAATATAGACTTTCACACCCAAATCTTTTAAGCGGTCAGTCATTGGGCCTTGTGCAATATCTGAGCCTGTCACCTGATAGCCTAAGTGAGAAATGACCTCCGCAATTCCTCCCATGCCAGCACCACCAATCCCAACAAAGTGGATTTGTTTAATACGTCGACGTGCTAATTCGTTCGCTGGCTTCATGCCACAACCTCTGTGTTAAATCGATACTCGGCTAACTCGGCAACAATTGCTGCAACGTCCGCTGTTGCATTGCATCGTGCTAGCTCACGGGCTTTCTCACCCATTTGTAATAAACGCTCTGGTGCCTGCATCATTTGCTGTAAATGCTCCGCTAAGGAGGCAGCACTCAAGTCAGTTTGTGGCAATAAAATTGCCGCGCCATTTTCTGATAAGTACAAACCATTTGCGGTTTGATGATCATCCACCGCATATGGATAAGGGACTAACACCGCAGCCAAACCTGCTGCGGCAAGCTCTGCAACCGTTAATGCTCCTGAACGACAAATGACCAAATCTGCCCAAGCATACGCCTCGGCCATGTCCTCAATAAAAGGGGTAACCTCAGCCTCAACCTGTGCTTTTTGATACTGTGCCTGCGTCATTTGATCTTTATCACGCCCTGCTTGATGTCGCACCGATGGTCGCAACTCTTGCTCCAGCAAGGCCAATGCAGCAGGTACCGTTTCATTCAGTGCTTGAGCACCTAAGCTCCCCCCAATAATCAGCAAGTGGAGCGGCCCACCACGCCCCTGCATACGTACTTGAGGCGATGGCAACTCAGCAATATCTTTTCTAACAGGATTGCCTACCGGCACCGCTTTATCTTTAGCCTGCACAAAACTACCGGGAAAGCCCTCCAGCACTTTGCGACTAAACTTACTGAGCAAACGATTTGTCAAACCCGGCACCGCATTTTGCTCATGAATCACCACTGGAATTCTCATGAGTGATGCTACAAGGCCACCGGGGCCTGCTACAAAGCCTCCCATACCCAATACTGCAACAGGCTTATGTTTGCGCATAATTCTCACAGATTGATATAGGGCTTTCAATAAACGGAAAGGAGCCAATACTAAAGCTAGCGCACCTTTACCACGTAAGCCTGTTACCTCAAGCCATGCCATTTCAATACCTGCAGCAGGAATAACCCGTGCTTCTAAACCTTTTGCGGTTCCCATCCACACCACAGGAACACCCTGTGCTTGCAGTGCACGAGCAACGGCCAGCCCCGGATAGACATGGCCTCCGGTTCCACCGGCTGTAATTAATACAGGGCGTTTATTTTCCACGAACGGCACCTCCGACTCGTGTAGGTACTTTGCGCTTTCTCATTGTTTTTGCTCTCATTGAAGGCACTGGACGGTTAGCAACACTCTGTTTACGTTGCTTTTCTCGATTTAACTCTTTTTCAGATAAGCCAAATAAGGCAATCTGGGTATCCCGATGAACCCTCATCAATAAGGCCATCGCAATCATAATACTTAGTAAGCTGCTACCACCGTAACTAATAAACGGCAGTGTCAAACCTTTAGGCGGCAAGACCGCAAGGTTCACACCAATATGGAACAACACCTGAAAACCCAACCAAAAACCAATTCCATAGGCAACATAGGCTCCATAATGTAACTTTGCTTTATCGGCATTAAAACCAATCACAAACGCACGCTGCACCAACCATGCAAACAGTGCCAGAGTCACCAGCATGCCTACAAAGCCAAACTCTTCTGCAAGTACTGCGAACACATAATCATTATGTGCTTCTGGCAAATAGAACAGTTTTTGTACACTTCCTCCTAGCCCTACACCAAACCAGCCGCCATCACCAATCCCCATCAGTGAGTGTACAGTTTGATAACCTTTGTTTTGAGCATGTTCCCAGGGGTTTAAAAACGCAATGACTCGCGCCATGCGATAACCACCGGCCATGACCATAATAGCCATAGCTATAATCGCAACCGCAAATAAGAAGAGTAGTCGATGTAAGCGCACCCCCCCTAAAAACAATAATGCAAGGCCGGTTGAGGTCACCATGATCACGCTACCAAAATCAGGCTCTAAGATCAGTAACGTGTCAATCACAACAATAACCGCCAATGGCATAATCAGCGGTTTATAAGAAGGCGACTCTGCTAAATCTTTCCCACGGCGAACCAAGTAACCTGCTAAATACAAAATCACACTGACTTTGGTGATTTCTGACACCTGTATGGACACAGGCCCTAAACCAATCCAGCGTGAACTACCATTGACCTCTTTACCCACAATGAGCACTGCCACTAACAGCAATAGAATGGGGATCAGTAGACTTGGGCCAATATTTTGCCAAAATGACATACGAAATTGATAGGTGATATAAGCCGCAATACCCCCCAACAATAAAAACATGAGCTGACGATGGAGATAGAAAAACACATCGCCATTGTTCTTCTCGGCAACGGCGACTGAAGCGGACGTCATCACCACAGTCCCCAAGCCCAGCAACAGCAAAATATTGATCAGCAACGCTCGATCAATATAACGCTCCCACTCTGGGTAAAAGTCTGCCAGTATGCGTTTTAACATAGCACAACCTTCTTCACCGCTGCGACAAAGGCTTCACCACGTTGTTCATAGTTTGCAAACATATCAAAACTTGCACAGGCTGGTGACAGCAGTACATTATCACCAATTTGTGCTAGGTCGTTTGCTTGCTTGACTGCATCTAACATATCACTGGCAAAGACAATGGGGATATCGCCTTTTAGTGCCAATGCAATCAACTCAGCATCTTCCCCAAATAACACCACCGCTCGCGCATGCTGATCAACCACCTCCGCCAACGGTGTAAAGTCAGCACTTTTGCCTTGCCCACCAGCTAATAGCACTGTTTTACCCGGCAAGCCTTCCATCGCAGCAACGGTTGCTCCAACATTAGTACCTTTGGAGTCATTAAACCAATTAATGCCATGACTGCTCGCAACCCACTGAGTACGGTGCTCTAAGCCTGTGAACTCACACAACACATCAAGGCATGGCTCAAGTGGCAAGCCTGCAGCCTCTGCCATAGCTAATGCTGCCAATGCATTCATTTCATTATGACGGCCTGCGACTTTTAGCGCATCGGTGCATAATAATTTTTGCGACCCTTTAGCTAACCAAGTCTTCCCAGCTTCACGTATCAGGCCGTATTGCCCCTCATTCGGAGTGTGTACACCAAACGCTATTTGCTCCCCTGAACCGGCCAAAGCCATTACACGCTCATCATCAATATTGACAACTTTATACTCACACTGCTCATAAATCTTTGCTTTTGCAGAGGCATATAAATCAATACGCCCCGCATAGCGATCTAGGTGGTCTTCACTAATATTGAGAATGCAAGCCGCTTGGCAATGTAAACTAAAAGTTGTTTCTAGCTGAAAACTGGATAATTCCAACACATATAGCTCACGATCCGCTTGGGTAAGTAAATCAAGCACCGGCCTACCAATATTCCCCCCCGTAGCGACACGCTTTTTACTACGTTGAGCCATCTGATCAAGCAGTGTGACCACTGTGGTTTTACCATTAGAGCCAGTGATCGCAATCACAGGAGAGGTCACAGCTCGTGCAAATAGCTCCACATCACCAATGACCTCAATTCCCAATGAACGTGCCTTTTCGACCTCAGGGGTTGCCAAGGGAATCCCTGGGCTGATCACTAGGCACTTTGCTGCACACATCACTGATGCATCAAACTGCCCAAAATATTGAGGCACCTGAGGGAATTCCTCAGATAACTGCTCACAAGACGGTGGATTAGCACGGGAATCCATCACAGCAAAGTCGATACCCTGTGCGGATAAATAGCGCGCCACTGATAAGCCTGTCTTACCCAGACCCACGATCAATGTATGCCAATTTACCTGCTCCAGTTGCTGCATGATTAACGTACCTTTAAGGTCGCCAATCCGACCAATACCAAGATAATTGTAATAATCCAGAACCGTACAATAACTTTCGGCTCTGCCCAGCCTTTCAACTCAAAATGGTGATGAATCGGTGCCATGCGGAAAATACGCTTGCCCGTCATTTTAAAGGAACTAACTTGCAAGATGACCGATACGGCCTCCATTACAAACACACCACCCATAATTGCGAGCACTATTTCTTGTCGCACGACCACCGCAACAATACCTAAGCCAGCACCCAGTGCCAAAGCACCTACATCACCCATAAAGACTTGGGCAGGGTATGTGTTAAACCACAAAAAACCTAAGCCAGCGCCAAAAATTGTGGCACAAAATACCACCATTTCACCGACACCGGCGATATAAGGAATACCTAGGTACTCAGCAAACACGCTATTACCACTTAAGTAGGCAAAGACACCTAAACCAGCAGCCACCAAAATCGTTGGCATAATCGCCAAACCATCAAGACCATCGGTTAAGTTCACGGCATTACTCGCACCCACAATGACCAAGTAAGCCCAAGGGATAAACAACCATCCCAAGTTAATAAATAGGTCTTTAAAAACAGGAATATACAATGTAGTTTCGGTAGGAGTTGTTGCCTGCACGTACAATACAGTAACCCCAATAAATGCGATCAGTGATAGGCCTAAGTATTTCCAGCGCGCTGACAAACCCTTAGTATTTTTGTACTTCAGTTTTAGATAGTCATCTAAACCACCCACAACTCCTGAGCCGAGCGTGACAAACAATGTCACCCACACATAATAATTACTCAAATCCCCCCAAAGCAGTGTCGACACACCAATTGACAGGAGGATTAATGCACCACCCATCGTGGGTGTGCCCGCTTTGCTTAAGTGCGTCTGTGGGCCATCGTCACGTACACTTTGGCCAATTTTCAGCTCAGTTAGACGACGGATCATTAAAGGCCCCATCGCCAAACTCAAGCCCAATGCTGTCAAGACCGCCAAAATACCGCGAAGCGTCAAATATTTAAATACATCAAAAAAGCCAAAAAAGCCTGACAGCCAATCAAAAAGCCAAACTAGCATGTGCTTAACACCTCCGATGTTGCAGGTGTTGATTGTAATGCTTCCACCACTCGCTCCATGCGCATGCTGCGGGATCCTTTTACCAATAAGGTCATATTATTATTCAATTGTTGTTTTAGAGATTCCAGTAGTGGTTCCAGCTCAGTAAAATGTTCGGCCTTTGCACCAAATTCTTTAGCGGTTGCTTTGGTCGACACACCCAAGCAAAATAATCGATCAATTTTTTGTTCACGTGCATAGGCACCAAGCTCACGATGCAGCTCCAGTGCATTCTCCCCCAGCTCTCCCAAATCACCTAAGACCAAAACTCGTTGGCCTCGCGTGAACCCTGACAGCACATCAATCGCGGCTTTTACCGAGGTGGGATTGGCATTATAGGTATCATCAATGATTTGGGTATTTTGTTGCCCCTTTACCGATGCTAAACGCCCTTTCACTGGTTTAAGCGATTCAAGCCCCGCTTTAATTGTAAGTAGCTCAACACCGACCGCCATTGCTGCTGCTGCTGCTGCCAGCGCATTACGGGCATTGTGCTCTCCCAGCAAAGATAAGCAGATCTCAACGGATTCACTCTTCGCCGCCAGAAAGACCTTGCCATTAGGCAATATTTCGCCTTGCACAGTGGCATCAGATATCAGACCAAAGCTAATCACTTGACGGCCTTGATTACAGCTAAACCAGTAATCCGCATACTGATCATCTGCATTAATCACTGCCACTCCACTATCATTCAAGCCTTGAAAGATTTCCGCTTTAGCACGAGAGACCCCTTTAATATCGCCAAACCCTTCTAGGTGAGCGGCACCCGCATTATTTAAAAGTGCGACATCTGGCTTGGCAATATTCGTTAGAAATTTAATTTCACCAAAATGATTAGCGCCCATTTCAATCACAGCATAATCATGCTGATCTCGTAGGCGTAATAATGTCAATGGCATGCCCAAGTCATTGTTTAAGTTGCCTAGTGTGGCAAGCACCTGCCCTCTTTCGGACAAAATGGCGCTGAGCATTTCTTTAACCGTTGTTTTTCCATTGCTGCCGGTTAACGCAATTAAGGGCTGCTTAAATTGCTGGCGCCAAGCAGCTGCAAAATCTGCCAAAGCAACACGCGTATCAGACACCACGACTTGCGGTAAATCACAATCAATATACTGGCTAACCAGTGCTGCACCGGCCTTTCCTGCTAGGCTCTCAACAAAGTCATGTGCATCAAAACGTTCACCTTTGATTGCAATAAACAGCTGATCTAAGCTCACTTGGCGCGAGTCTGTTGATACCGAGTCAATCGCTTGATCCTCACCAATCAGCTGGCCCTTTGTCATGCTGGCAATATCAGATAACATCCATGTCATACGTGGCTCTCCTTATGCATATCAGCCAATGCCTGACGGATCTGCTCACGATCATCAAAGGGGTATTCAACACCCTGAATCATTTGTACTTGCTCATGCCCTTTACCTGCAACTAATACCACATCCCCTCCCTGTGCAGACTGTAAGGCAAGACGAATCGCAGCTGCTCGGTCATGTTCGACCAATACCCCTGAGGGCTGCTCAAAGCCTGCAATAATATCTTTCATAATAACCGTAGGGTCTTCACCTCGAGGATTATCATCCGTCACAATAACCTGATCTGCTAAGCGCTCAGCAATCGCTGCCATCAATGGGCGCTTACCTGTATCACGATCACCACCACAGCCAAATACACAGATAAGCTTTGCTGAACAATGCGCACGTAATGCACCTAATACTGAGGCTAAAGCACCGGGTGTATGAGCGTAATCCACAACGCTTAAAAAATTAGACTCTACGTCTTGATGTGCTACTTTTTCGATCCGCCCTGGCACGGTAGCTACCTTGGCTAAGGCAGCTAGTGCCACTTCAGGTGAATAGCCCAGTGCCAGTAAGCTCGCCATCGTCGCTAATAAGTTGCTCAGATTAAATTCGCCCAGCACCGACGCCCGTAACTGATAATCCTGCCCTTGCCATAAGATATTTGCAGACAAGCCATGATGATCATAGTGAGCATTGCTAGCCACTAAGCTCTGTACACGACACTTAGCACCACCAATACCCAGTGTATAGCCATATATTTTGGTCTTATCTGGGTCTACCTGCTCAGCGAGCCGCTTGCCAAACGCATCATCTAAATTAAGTACCGCAAATTTGGGTGAATATTCCAAAAATAAGCGCGCCTTCGCCTCGGCATATGCCTCCACTGTGCCATGATAATCCAAGTGATCTCGAGTCAGATTGGTCAGTACAGCCACATCAAAATCAACAGCCGCTACGCGCTTTTGATCCAATGCATGAGAAGAAACCTCCATTGCCACACAACGGCTACCTTGCTGACTAAGGTGCTGAAGGTTTCTGTGAACTGAAATAACATCAGGTGTAGTGTGACTCGCTTTTTCCAATGCATTGGGATTGCCAATACCCAGCGTGCCAATCACGGAGCATGCCCCATCATTCACATTCATTGCCTGTGCTAGAAAATGACTGACGGATGTTTTGCCATCGGTTCCGGTGATGCCAACAACTTGCAACGACTGACTAGGGTGCCGGTAAAACTGTGCTGCAATATCACCAAGGCTGATAGATAGGTC
>Ga0193958_1000352_pt1 | contig 17957 bp, 15 predicted proteins | sample FB_1_MG_FD_140320 | JGI IMG/M metagenome (GOLD analysis project Ga0193958, IMG submission 140320) | Microbial mat bacterial communities from the Broadkill River, Lewes, Delaware, United States - FB_1_MG | ecosystem: Environmental > Aquatic > Freshwater > River > Microbial mats | place: USA...
ATAAAATTATCTGCACTGTAGAACCATATATAGGGTCTAGCTTCAAAATTGCAATATGTGATCTTGCAACAAAAAAGGTAAAATTTACAAAAACAAACTACAAATCAATTACAAGTGTTGAAGCTGCTTTTAGTAATTTTAGTGAGTTTGCAAGATCTGATTAACAAAAATTTCATAAGTAATTAAAACTTTTATCTATAGAGAGTTTTTTAAGACTTGATTGTTGTATATTTTTAATATATAAAATATATTAGGATTAAAATTGAGTCAATATAAAAAAACAAAATTGATTAGAGTATCACCAAAAACATTTATACAAGGTGATAATTTAGGCTACAATATTTATAAAAAAAATACAGATAATTTATACAAAAAATATATTGCTATGGATCAGAAATACACTCTTAAAGAGATTGAATCTTTAGAAAATGAAAATATTGAGCATTTGTATATAAAACATGATGATTTTGAAAAATATTCTAAAGATATAAATAAATACTTATCAAATATAGTAAATAATGATGAACTATCTTCTTTAATGAAATCAGAAATTATGCATGAACTTGCTTGTGATACTATGCATGACTTATTATCTGGGGAAATTACAAAAACAAAAATTAATCAAGTTTCAAAAAGTGTTGATATTACTGTTGAATTTATATTAAACGATAAAAATGCGATCAAATCAATGTTGGAAGTTACAACTCATGATTACTATACTTACACACATTCTGTAGATGTATCAACATATGCTTTGGCTTTTGGTAGCTACTTAGGACTAAATGAAATACAACTAAAAGCTTTAGGAAAAGGTGCTATGCTTCATGATTTAGGTAAAAAAAGAATACCTCTTGATATACTCAATAAAAAAGGCAAGCTAACTGATGATGAATTTAATATTATGAGAAATCATCCAACTTTTGGTGTCGAAATATTAAAAGAGATGAATGAAAAAAGTGACATTACATTTGCAATAATAGAACAACATCATGAAAAATTATGTGGCTCAGGATACCCAAAAGGATTAAAAGGTGACCAAATACACCCTTTTGCACAAATAGTTGCATTATGTGATATATTTAATGCACTCACAACAAGAAGATCATATAAAGAACCTATGAACTCATTTGAGGCCTTTATGATTATGAACAAACATATGAATAAAGAACTCAATTTAAAGTTATTATCAAAATTTATTAAATTTATGGGTAGTTATTAACCTAAATAACCTAATCAATTATTTTTTAATAATATTGCTAATTATAGTTTATAAAAAATACGAAAAATTCCTTAGTTAAGAGTATTGTGAGACCTTATAAAGTTATAATTCTAGTTATGAATAAAATGGATAAAAAACTATTAAGACAATCATCTATACTACTAGTTGATGACAACCCTATTACAAGAGAGAAAATTAAATCTTTTTTAGTTTTATATACAAACCATATCTATGAAGCATCCAATGGTCTTGAAGCAATAGAGATTTTTCATAAATACAATCCAACTATAATCATATCAGATGTATTAATGCCTGAAATAAACGGATTAAAACTAACTCAAACAATTAGAGATTTAAATCAAAATACTCCTATTATCATTATTAGTACGACATCTAAAGAATCTTTTCTTTTTGATTTTATGTCATTAAACTTAACTGACTTTATCCTCAAACCAATAGATATTGAACAACTTAAAAAAGCCCTATCAAAATGTGCTAAAATAATTGAAGAAAAAGACTTAGACAAAATTCAAATAGGTCCCGATTCGTACTATTCTTTTTCCAAAAAATGTATTCGTTCAAAAGAAAAATCAATTCAACTAACACCAAAAGAGGTTCTACTTATAGAACTACTCCTAAAAAATAAAAACATTTTAGTCTCCAAAGAACAAATAGAGCAAGAGGTATATGGTTTTGATATTATGACTTCATCTGCATTAAATAATTTGATCTATAGATTAAGAGAAAAAATTGGTAATTCAAAATACCTACTTTCTAACTCTTCAGTAGGATTAATGTTTATCATTGAAGATAAATACAAATGAAAAATAATATAGCAGAAAAAAAGTGGGATTTTTATTCAAAACAACTTATAATTATAATTTCCTTAGTTCTCATATCATTACTTGTTAGGAAATATTATTTAATTGACATTGATAAACTTCAAAAAAAAGTATATACACAAAAAAGTCAAGAGATCAATAAACAATTTAAACAACTAATGGAAATAAAAAAGGGATACACTGCAAATCTTACTTATTTATTAAGTCTCAATAAAGATATAAATAACATTCTATTGAAAAATGAAAATCATTATATTGATTATAATAATATCTCTAAAAAATTTAAAAACTTTAGCCAATATAAAAATATTTGGATTCAAATTATCGATAAAAATGGGGTGAGTAAATATAGAAGTTGGACATCACTTAAAAATGATAATCTATTTAATGTAAGAAGTGATATTCAACAAATGATACAAGACCCTAAACCAATGAATCACATTAGTACAGGTAAATTTGACATGACCTTTAAAACAATGATACCTATTTATGATAACAAAAATTTCATAGGTATTATAGAGATGATTTCACATTTTAACTCTATAGCATTAGATCTTTTGCAAAATAATATTGAGTCAATTGTCATTGTAAATAAAGAGTATTCTAAAAAAATAATTAAACCCTTTAATAACCTTTATATCGATGAACATTATATTTCTAATAAAAAAGCATCACCTATTTTAATAGAAAAAATGAAAAATGAAGGATTAGATAAATTTTTAAATATAAAAAACTACCTTTTAGATGATGAATATCTTATAACCTCTCATCCAATAAAAGATATTCATAAACACATTATGGGTTACAATCTTATGTTTTATAAAAAACAGCTAATTGATATGAGTTTAATACATAAATACAACACTAGCTTTTTATTTAACATTGTTATAGTTCTTATTTTATTATTAATTATTATCTCTATAATAATATTAAAAAAATATATTAAAAACCTGCATAGTGACATAAAAGATAAAGACAATGATTTAGAAATTAAAAACAACAAATTATTAGACCTTATAGAATCATATGATAAAAATGTGATTTTTTCTAAGACGAATATGCATGGGGTAATTACAGATGTAAGTAATGCTTTTTGCGATATATCTGGATATTCAAAAAAAGAACTTATTGGAAATCAACATAATATTGTAAGACATCCTGATATGCCATCTTCATTATTTACAAATATTTGGAAAACAATTAAATCTGATAAAACATGGGAGGGTGAAATAAAAAATCTAAGACAAAATGGTAGCTATTATTGGACAAAAGCAGTTATAGTACCTGATTTAGATAGATATGGAAATTTGATTGGTTATTATGCAATACGACATGATATAACGGCATTAAAAGATTTTGAAGAACAACAAAAATACTTAATTCAATCCGAAAAACTTGCAAGTATGGGAGAGATGATTGGAAATATTGCACATCAATGGAGACAACCACTTTCGATAATTTCAACTGCGGCTACTGGTATCCAAATGCAAAAAGAATTTGATATGTTAACGGATGAGATGTTTGACAAATCTTGTAGTCTTATTAATGAAAATACCCAATATCTATCTAAAACAATCGATGATTTTAGAAATTTCTTAAAAGGGGATTCTATAAAACAGAAATTTCATTTGGCTAATACTATAGACAGTTTTATCAATCTAGTAAAACCATCTATTCAAAGCCATGATATAACAGTAGAGGTCAATACAAAAGAAGCAATAGAACTTACTAGTTTTGAAAACGAACTTATACAATGTTTAATTAATATTTTTAATAATGCAAAGGATGCATTGTTGGAATTAGAAAATACAAATAAACACATATTAGTAAATATTACAAAAAACTCTGATAATATTGCTATTACTATACAGGATAACGCAGGAGGTATTCCTGATAATATAATAGAGAAAGTTTTCGAACCTTACTTTACTACTAAAGATAAAGCGCAAGGGACTGGTCTTGGATTACATATGAGTTATAAATTGGTATCTGAATTAATGATGGGAACTATTAGTGTATCAAACAGATCTTATCTACATAATGATGAAAAACATAAAGGTGCTCATTTTATAATCACCCTTCCCGTAAAATAATTTATAGAAGATAAATAAACTATTGTTTTTAAACAGTATCTTTATATATTTCTCTTGTTTCTAAAAATAAAGGTAAGTTTTCAAAAAAAATATCTATTAATTCTGGATCAAAATGTTTTCCTTTTTCTTCTTTTAACAATTTTATTATCTCTTCATCTGTCCATGCTTTCTTATAAACTCTTTCACTTCCTAGGGCATCAAATACATCAGCAATGGCTGTAATTCTTCCATATAAATGAATATTCTTTCCTTTTAAGCCTTTGGGATAACCTGAACCATCATATTTTTCGTGATGAGATAAAGAGACTATTGCAGCTGCTTGAAGTACAGGTCTTTTTGATCCATTTAATATATTAAAACCTATTTCGGAATGTGTTTTCATAATTTCAAATTCTTCAAATGTTAATTTTCCTGCTTTTTTTAGAATATCATCTGGTATACCTACTTTCCCTATATCATGCATAGGTGAAGCTGCAAATAAAATTTCCGCTTCTTTTCGATTTACTCCACATAATAAAGCCAAATCTTTGCTATATTGGGCTACTCGTTTTACATGTTGTCCAGTTTCTTTACTTCTTGTTTCCCCTACTTCTCCAAGCTTATAAATAATCTCTCTTTGAGTATCTTCTAATTCAGTATGTAAAGAATATATTTCACTAAGATTATGTCTAATTGCCATATATTCTACTACTTCATCTTCTTTATCTTTTATTGGAATTATTGTTGTATTTACCCAATAAGATTCTTGCTGTTTATTTTTATTTTTAACTATACCTTTCCATATTTTTCCACTTTTAATTGTTTTCCACATATTAGTAAATGTACTATCTGGTGTATCTTCATGTCTTACAATATTATGACTTCTTCCCATTAATTGTTCTTTAGTATAACCTGACACTTCACAAAACTTATCGTTTACATAAGTAATCATGCCGTTAAGATTTGATCTTGATAAAATATTACTTTCATTAATCGCTTGCTCATATTCTCTACATGACGATTATAAAATAATAAAGAAGAATTATCTATCATATATTTTCTTTACCTCGAAAGAAAATTTTCTTATTATTTTCAACTAATATATTTGCAAATTGACTATTTTTATAAGCTATACTTTCCACATCAGAGGCAACTGATGCATTCTTTTGTACAGCCATGTCTATATTATTTATCGCATCATTAATTTGAGAAATACCTAACGCTTGTTCTTTTGATGAATCATTTACTTGTTTAATTAAATCTACGGTTTCTGTAATATTTGTTGTCAAGTTACTATATCCATCATTCATCTCATCTATGATTGTTTTACCAGATTTAATTTTCTTTTGAAGTATCCCCATTAGACCTTCAATCTCTTTTGCAACTTCAGCACTTTTATTTGCAAGATTACGTACCTCTTGTGCTACAACAGCAAAACCTTTACCCGCTTCTCCTGCAGTTGCAGCTTCAACTGCTGCATTAAGAGATAATATATTTGTTTGAAATGATATCTTTGCAATTTGATTTACCGATTCAAAAGCTTTCATTGTAGATTCATTAATCTCATCCATTGCAACTGTTGTATCATTTGTTAAAACCAAACCTTTATTTGATTCCTCTTGAACTTTATTTCCTAAGTTTAACATCTTTTCAACTAGTTCATTATTTAAATTTATACTTGAATTTACTTCTACTATTGCAGCTGCAGTTTCTTCTATTGAAACAGATTGTGATTGTGTTGATGATGATAATATATTTGCTTTTTGAGTTAAGGAGAGAGATTCTGTTTCTAAATCAAGCGCATATTTATGACTTTGCATTGATTGTTCTGTTATTTTCTCATTAAGTAAATTTATCCCTTCAAATAGATTTTTAAATCCACCGCCTAAAAAAATACTTGTATCCATTTGATTTAAATAGTTTTGATCTTTATATTCATCTAAAATTGTAAGAGCATTATTTATAGAAATATTTAATTTTTCAAACATATTATTTAAAGTTGTTGCTATATAGTTTATTTTACTATCATCTGAATTTGATGTAATTTTATCATCTGTAAAACCATCAGATAACTTTTCACATGCTAACATGATTTCACCATAAACAGTTAAGTTTTGAGTATTTTTACTTTGAACTAAATCTACAATAGAATGAAGTTTTTCTTCTATTTCGATAAACTTTTTAGTTTTTGCAACAGTGGTATTTTCAATACTATTTCTATCATTTGTTAAATATTCTTCTAACGTTGTTAATGCATCAAGAATTGAATTTTTATCTTTTTTATAAAACACACTAACTCTTTATATTAAATGTTTATATAAAGAAGTTGCTGATTCAATCTCTTCTTTTGTTGGTTTAACACGAACAGAGATATATCTTTTTTTCCCATTAGTATCTGTTGAAGGATAAGCTGTAGCATTCACCCAATAAAAATCACCACTTTTTGTTATATTTTTTACTATACCATTCCAGATTTTTCCAGCTTGTATAGTTTTCCATAAATCTTGAAATGCTGCTCTTGGCATACTATCATGTCTAACAAGGTTATGTGGTTTACCTATTAATTCTTCTTTTTCATAACCAGCTATTTTACAAAAGTCACTATTTGCATAAATGATATTCCCTTTTTCATCTGTTTCTGAAACTATCATTGTATTTTTCTCTAAATGTATTTCTCTCAAGGTAAAACTCCTAATTTTTTAGAATAGTACAATAAGGAAGTCTCATAATCTCCTCATTTGTATTATTTTAAAAACTTATAATAAAGAAACATTAAATATATTAAATAATTTTTTATTATTGAATTGGAAATGAATAAAAAGATTTCAATTTTAATTTATTGAGATGATATTAAGACTTCTTTATTATATGATTCCAAAAAATCTTAATTTATACATTTTAAAATTAAAGTTATCAGAAGGAAACTACAAGTGAAAGAAATTTTCATATTAAATAATAAATCAAACGTAAAACTAAAATTTTATATGATTAGTTCATGTATTTTATTGATTCTATTTAATAATTTATTTTTTAGTTTGATTGAAGATCAATATAATAGCAAAATAGTACATCAAATACAGCAAAATCATAATTTACCTAATCATTCAAAAGAACATTTATTGTCCTTTGAAAATAGCACTATAATAAATAACGAAAATTACATTTCTACTATGAAAGGTATCTTTTTATTGATTCTTATAGGAATATTTTATTTTCTTTATAGACATATAAATTATGAATATAGAAGTGATTTTCTAGAGCAAAAACAAGAACTATTTAGACAGTTAGATGAACAAAAAAAAGCTCTTGATGAACATGCAATTGTAGCAATTACCGACATCAAAGGAACCTTAACTTACGTAAATGATAAATTTATACAAATAAGTGGTTATTCTAAAGAGGAATTAATTGGGGCAAATCATAGATTATTAAATTCTGGATTCTACGAAAAAGCATTTTGGAAAGAGATGTATAAAACAGTTTCTTCTAAAAAAACTTGGAAACATGAAGTTTGTAATAAAGCTAAAGATGGTTCATTGTATTGGGTTGATACTACAATTGTACCAATATTGAATAAAAATCAAGAAATTAAAAACTATATAGCAATACGGACAGATATAACTACAAGAAAAGTAAATGAAACCGCAATAATAAAAGCAAAAGAAAAAGCGATCATCTCAGAAAATGTTAAGTCAGAATTTTTAGCAAATATGTCACATGAGATCAGAACACCGTTAAATGCAATTATTGGTTTTATCGAGATACTACAAGAACAAGAAAAGAATAAAGAGAAGCAAGAGTTTTTTAATATAATCAATAATTCAAGTAAAAATTTATTGCATATTATTAACGATATTTTAGATTTTAGTAAAATAGAAAGTGGAAAATTAAGTATCGATACTGAACCATTTAATCCAAATAGTGCATTTAGTCTAATCAAAGATTTATTTAAAGTAAAATTGGAAGAAAAAAAAATCGGTTTAATTATAGAATATAGAAATCTTCCTGAATCTTTATCGGGTGATATTTATAGAATCACACAAGTTTTAAACAATTTGATTGGTAATGCAATAAAATTTACACCTGAAGGGAAAAAAATTTACTTAACAATTAGTTATTCATCAGGATATTTAAAGATTAATGTACAAGATGAAGGTATAGGGATAAGTAAAGAGTTTCAATCTAAAATATTTGAAGTCTTTAGTCAAGAAGATAGTGGAACAACAAGAAAATATGGAGGTACAGGTCTAGGTCTTGCTATTTCACATCGTCTAGTAAAAGAGATGGGTGGAGAATTACAATTAAAAAGTGAAGTAGGTAAAGGTAGTGAGTTTTATTTTTCCTTAGCTCTAAAAAAACTGGAAACCGCTCTAAGTGATGATATACAAAGTATGAATATTGGATTTGAAAATAAAAAAGTACTATTAGTAGAAGATAATTTACCTAATCAAATGTTTATGAAAATTATTTTCAAAAAACTAAAACTTGATTTTGATATAGCCAATAATGGATTAGAATCAATCTCACTATTTCAAAAAAATCGTTATGATGTTATTCTAATGGATGAAAATATGCCTATCATGTCTGGTACTGAAGCAACAAAAGAGATTCTTAATATAGAAAAAAAACAAAATCTAACACACACTCCAATTATTGCATTAACTGCAAATGCATTAGCAGGCGATAGAAAACGCTTCTTAGATGCAGGGATGGATGAGTACATGACTAAACCATTAGATAAAAATACCTTGACCTCTATTCTTAATCGTATACTTTAATATTACAATACAGACCACTTATAACCATCAAGAAAGTGTCAAGAAATATCATCTATGTAAATTTACATTTCTAGGATAGAATCTTCTTATTAATCTAGTATTAATAATCTTGTTACTTATAATTTGATATATTAGTTAATAAGTAAATTTAGCAAATCTGGAGAATATACAAAATGAAACTATACGCACCTTGGGAAAAAGCTTTTCAAAGAATAGCAACTCCTTTTGAACATTTTTTGCATGCTCAAACTACAACTGGTTTGGTATTGATGTTTATGACGATACTAGCACTTATACTTGCAAATTCACCTTTATATGAAATCTATTCGCATTTTTTTCATATGAAAATAGATTTTAATATTGGTTCTTGGGCCTTGTCTCACACTTTGCATCATTGGATAAATGATGGACTTATGGCAATCTTTTTCTTTGTGATTGGTTTAGAGATTAAAAGAGAAATTTTAGCGGGAGAATTATCAAATTTAAAAGTTGCTATTTTACCAATTCTTGCTGCCATTGGGGGTATGGTTTTCCCTGCACTTATTTATTTATATTTTAATTATGGTACTGAAGGTGCTGGAGGTTGGGGAATCCCGATGGCAACAGATATTGCTTTTGCTATTAGTGCATTGGTACTTTTAGGGAAACGTGTACCAGCAGCTCTTGTTACTTTTTTAGTTGCGCTGGCTATTGTGGATGATTTGGGTGCTGTTTTAGTAATAGCTATTTTTTATACTGATACAATTAATATGATGGCATTAGGACTAGCTGGAGCTATGTTTCTAATAATGCTTTCATTTAATAGATTTGGTATCCATATGATCTTGCCATACTTTGTTGTGGGATTGTTGATGTGGTTTTTTATGCTAGAATCTGGTGTTCATGCTACAATTGCAGGAGTAATTGCAGCTTTAACAATCCCTTCTAAACCAAAAGAAACACCAGTTACATTTGTAGATGATACAAAATGTTTACTTGATGAGTATGGTAAGTATCCAGTTGCAACTGATCATGTTATGCATGAAAAACAAAAAGCATTACTTTTAAATATTAAAGATAAAATAGATGCAGTAGGAACACCAGCAGCAAAACTTGAACATGATTTACATCTTCCAGTAGCACTCATAGTAATCCCACTTTTTGCATTAGCAAATGCAGGAATAAGTATAGATTTTAGCTCAATTGGAGATACTATTATAGAGCCAGTATCATTAGGAATTATAGGTGGATTGATACTTGGAAAAGTGATTGGGATATTTGGTGTTTCTTGGTTAGCTATTAAAATGAAAATTGCAAAACTTCCTGAAAATAGTACAATGAGTCAGATATTTGGAGTTGCTTTCTTAGGTGGAATTGGTTTTACAATGTCTATATTCGTAGCTGACTTAGCCTTTATAAATAGCCCTGAACTTATTTTTCAAGCAAAAATAGGCGTTCTTTGTGCTTCATTATTTGCGGGATTATTTGGGTATTTTTGGTTAAAAATGGTTTCTAAAAAAGAGCACGAAGAGGCCTAAATTGAAAAACGTTTTACTTATAGAAGATGATGTTGATTTACAAAATTTAATCAGTAATTTTTTGCTAGATTACAACTATAAATCTACTATATTTACATATCCTATTGACGCAATAGAAGAATTTCGTAAAAATTCGGAATTCTATGATATAGTAATCTTAGATCTAGGTCTTCCAGGAATGGATGGCTTCGATCTTTTTAAAAAGCTCAAAGAGATAAAAAACATACCGATAATCATATCAACTGCACGAGATGACATAGGTAATAAAATATATGGTTTTGAACTTGGAGCTGATGATTATTTATCAAAACCTTATGAGCCAAGAGAATTGGTTCTTCGAATCGAAGCAGCATTAAAACGATACTCTACAAATGATTTAATAGTAATCAATGACTTGAAAATAGATAAAACTAACAAACGTGTCATTTTTGATAATACAGAGATAGAGTTTACAAAAATAGAATCAGAGATTTTTTTTATCTTGATAGAAAATACAAATATTATCATTTCCAGAGAAAATATCATAAAACAAACCTCTTTAAAAGAAGATACTAAAAATAGAACTATTGATATGCATGTAAGTAATATTCGATTTAAAATCAATGATGATTCAAAAGAACCTAAATATATTAAATCTATTTGGGGTATAGGATATAAATTTATAAATGACAATTAAGAAAAGACTCTACATCTCATTTTCTATGATATTACTTATTATAGTTTTTATTATAGGTGTATTTTTCTATACTATATTTAATCTTAATGAGATACATTCATCTCAAAATCAAAGGTATGATAAAATCATAGATGAACTTTTTATAAATATTGATAAAAATATTGATTCTCATATTGAAGAAGATATTGTAATATTAAAAAAAGAACTCAATGAGATTGAAAATAATAAAGATAATTTTATTGATAAAATAAAACTAGAACTATTTGTACTATTATTTATCGCTTTTGCTTTATCATTTATAATCTCCACTAAACTTATCAATGAAATTAAAATAATGTTATCAAAACTAAATTCAGGTGTTTTGCAACTTTTAAGTAATGATGAAAATAGCATCAAAATTGATATAGGTAAAAATAATGAATTAAGTCAAATAACAAATAATCTCAATAATTACCTCGAAACACAAGAAGAAATTATACATTCAAGAGAAGAACTCTTACGAAATATTAGCCATGAATTAAAAACACCTATTACAAAAGGAAAATTTTTAATTGAGCAAATAAAAAACAATCATGACAAAAATATAATTCAAAATATAAATAATGTATTTTATGATATAGAAAAACTCACAAGTAAACTCTTAGAAAGAGAAAAACTCAATTTTGTAGTATTAAACAAATCTACTTTTAAAGTAACTACCTTGATACTTGAATCTCTATCGAAACTCTCAATTGATGACGAATCAAAAGTTAAAATAAATATAGTGGATGATTTTACAATAGATGGTGATTTTTATTATTTAACAATTGCACTAAAAAACCTCATCGATAATGCCATGAAATATAGTATAAATTACCCTATTATAATAGAATCCATCAACAATAACCTCTATATCCAAAATAATTCTAAGCAACTCACTAATGATTTACTTTACTACGTACAACCTTTTACAAGGGAACCTAATCAGCAGTTGGGTCATGGACTTGGATTAAATATCGTAAATAAGATTCTTCTTATGCACAGTTTCACACTACATAAAAAATACGAGAATTCTTCGAATATTTTTTTTATTTCATTTAAGAAATCGCTTCGATAAATCTTTTTATAAGTATCAAGAAACTGTCAAGAAATATTCCCTTTCAAAATTGACATTTTAATACTATAGTTTTATCATAAAGGTAATACTATTACTTAGATGGAGACAATTGTATGAATAAAATATTAGAGAAGCCTATATTAACTATAGATAATCATTGTGAAGAAAGAATTAAACCTCAACTAATACGTGATGTAAAAACAGAAGCTGTTTTAGTTTTTACAAGAACTGCATTAGAAAGGTATTTTGATAGATTTAATAAAGATGATAACAAACTAATATTATCAACGAAAGAAGATACATCTTATGTTTATAATTCATTAAAATCATTATTGATTGATTTACAAAAACATGTTGTAAATGTAGAGTATCTTATTAACCTTGTTCAAACGACAAAACAAAATCCAAGTAGTTTAGAACTTAGAAAACTCGCTAAATATGAAGAACCATTAATCACTTATTATGATTCTATGGCAAAAAAGATAGCACAACAATTTCCATCTAAAATAGCTGCTGTTCCAGAGTTTATTGTTATTTGTGTTTTAAGTATGTGGTTTTTAGAAGAAGAGAAAACAAGTGCTTTGTATCCATTTATAAAAAAATACGATACTTTACTTTTAATAGATAAATTTGAAAAGTATGCACAAAATTCAAATGATGAAGAAAAAAAAGTTTTTTCTCAAATGCAAAAAGTTTCAATAGAGGTTGTAGAAGTTCTAAAAAATGTAAAATATAAATTTAACACAGATCGTAAGTCAAAAAATCGACAAAGTAAATCAAAGCGGAGACAATAAAATGGAAAATGTTGGAATAATTACCTTTATGGGGATCATTTTTGTAATAATTATATTTATAATAATAGCTTCAAAGAATAAGTAATGCTTGAAATAATTATATTTACTCTATTGGTCGCAACTTTTTTAAATATCTTTTTAAAACGCTTTGGAATTCCTACAATTATAGGGTATATAGCAACGGGAACTATAATCGCTTATCTCTTTAATCTTCATAGTGCTGTTGACAATCATGATTTAAAAGAGATAGCAGAGTTTGGTGTAGTATTTCTTATGTTTACAATAGGTTTAGAGTTTTCTATTAATCATCTTAATAGTATGAAAAAAGAGGTTTTTTTATATGGTGGTTTACAAGTTACTCTTACAGCTTTAATTTTTACTCTCATAGGTAACTATTTTTTTAGTATTGAGATTAAATCAGCCATCATCATTGGGCTTGCTTTTGCTTTATCATCAACAGCAATTGTTTTAAAAATCTTAAATGAAAATGGTGATATAAATAAAGTATATGGAAAAAGAGTTTTAGGGGTATTGTTATTTCAAGATATTGCAGTAATACCTATCTTACTTATGATAACTATTTTTTCTTCATCAAGTAACTCAATATCTTCATTATTAATTGAAACATTTATAGATGCGGCTATTTTACTTGTTGGATTATTTATTATAGGGAAATACTTATTAGAGCCTTTTTTACTAGGGGTAACTAAAACAAAATCAAATGAGATATTTATAGGTTCTATTTTATTAATTGTCATAGGAAGTTCATATCTTGCACATCTTTTTGGTTTTTCATACTCATTGGGTGCTTTTATTGCAGGTATGATGATTGCAGAAACACACTATAAACATCAAGTTGAAGCAGACTTAGTTCCATTTAGGGATTTATTACTTGGTGTCTTTTTTGTTACAGTTGGTATGCAACTAGATTTTAAAATAATATTTGAAAACATAACTACGATTGCAGTACTACTTCCTCTGATTATTATAATCAAAGTTAGTATTATATTTTTCATCATGAGGTTTACTTTAGTCAAACGTGGTGCATTTAAAACAGCAATCTCTTTATTTCAGTTAGGTGAGTTTGCTCTAGTAATATTTGAGCTTTCTTTTGCAAGAGATCTAATCGATCCAACACTTGGACAAATACTGATAGTTACAGTTGTTATATCTATGATTCTTACACCTTTTGTACTTAAAAATATATCTTCTATTGCAGATATTGTAAATAACAATGAGGATAATATTCCTGAATATCCTCAAATAGAAATAGATAAATTACAAAACCATATTATTTTAATAGGTTACGGACGACTTGGAAAAACCATATCAAAACTTATTCGTTCAAATGGCGGTGATTTTATAGCTATAGAACATGATATAAAAACAGTTAAAGATGCTCAAAAAGAAGGGCTACCTGTTATTTATGGAAATGCTGCAAAAAAAGACTTGTTAAAGTCGATTCATATAGATGAAGCATCAGCAATTATTATATCAATAGGAAATAGTCAAAAATTAAATCATATATGTGAAGTTGTACATGAAATGGCACAAGATAAAAAGACGATTGTAAAAGTAGATAAATTTGAAGAGAAAGAATCATTAGCTAGTTTAGGACTTTCACATATAATTGTAGAAACTGATAAAACTGCTAAGGCTATGTATGATGAAGCTTTAGACTTATAAAGGAAAAAATATGTTTGCAGTTTATAATAATGGTAGCGTAAAATTTAGAAGTACTTCGGATAACTTATATGAACTTCATAATGTCGATAAATCAGCCCAATCGAGACATAAACCTGATGATGATATGTATCATGCTTTTGGAAATTTTTTAGAACAAAAAAATAAAAATAAAGATGAAGCAATAGATGCTTATAAAAAAGTCGCAAATATGGATAAAAATACAGTTATTTATCATGTAAGTGAAATAATGAGTAAAAATTGTATTACTGTTGATTCAAACTCCACAATAATTGAAACGTATCATATATTAAAAGAAAATCAAGTAAATCAAATCCCAATAGTATCAGTAGAAGATACAATTATAGGCATGATTGATAAAAAGATTATCCTAAATTTGTTATTAGATGATTTTGAAAATGGAAAAAAGATACTTAATAAAAGACTCAATGAAATAAATATACCTGAAGTTATAACTACTGATCCGATTTCTGATATACGAAGAGTTGCTAAAGTAATGATTACCTGTAAAACTGATGCTATTCCAGTTGTAAATCAAAAAAATAAATTAGTTGGCATTGTTTCAAAAACAGATATAATAAATGCAGTATCACATCTTCCGGATTTTAATCTTTGGGCTTAAGATGTAGTTAATAATTATTATTTTTACTAAATTCAGTATTTAAAAGTAATTTTATTATTATTTTTTTATTGATTAGTTAATATTAACAAAAAACATATTAAAATTAGGCTAATATGTATTACAAAAAATTATATTATAGGAAATCATGATGGAGTCTTTACAAAAAACTATGAGCTTAATATCTACAATTTTAGATATAGATCAAAATTTAAATGGACAACTCTATCTAGAAAAGTTTGTTGAAAATGTAGCAAACAATCTAAATGTAAAATATGCTTTAATTGGCCATCCAATAGATAATAAATTAGATGAAATAATTACCGATGCAGTTTGGGCAGATGATCAAATTGTTGATAACTTTAAATATAAACTAAAAGATACCCCTTGTGAAATAGTATTATCAGGAGAACGAGTCTGTATACATGATTCGAATGTATGTATTGATTTTCCAGAAGATTTATTACTTCAGGAGATGAAAATTGAAGCGTACGTAGGTGCACCTGTTATATCAAAAAACAATTCATTAGTGTCAGGTATTTTAGTATTGCTAGATGATAAACCAATGAAAGATAAAGAATTTTTTACTGTAATAACTGAATTTTTAGCATTAAGAGCAGCAGCAGAGATAGATAAAGATAATTATACAAAAAAATTATTAGAAAATGAAAAGAAATTAATAGAATTAAATAATTTATCACAGTCACTTGCTAACTCACAAGAAGTACTTCTATCACTATTTGATAAGGGAGAATCAACATTATTTAGATGGGAAAATAATGAAAAGTGGGACGTAGAATATGTATCAAAAGGAGTTAACAAAATTTTAGGTTACAATAAAGAGGCTTTCATAAATAATGATATAGCATATAGTGATTGTATCCATAAAGCTGATTTACATAGAGTTGAAATAGAAGTAAAACAGGCTATAGAAAAAAATCTTGATTATTTTAGCCATGAGCCCTATAGAATCACTACAAAAGATGGTATTGAGAAATGGGTTTTAGACCATACTGCAACACAAAAAGATAAAAATAACAATATAACTCATTTTATAGGTTACATCACTGATATAACAGAGCAAATAAAAAGTCAAGAGATGATGTTTGCACAATCTAAAATTGCATCACTTGGAGAGATGTTAGGTAATATTGCACACCAATGGAGACAACCTCTTTCTGTTATTTCTACCGCTGCTACAGGTACAAAAGTGAAAAAAGAATATGGATTACTGAGTGATGAAGATTTCTATAAAAATATGGATAGTATCAACGATACTGCACAATACTTATCCCATACCATAGATGATTTTAGAAATTTCTTTTTAGCTGATACTTCAACAGAAATAGAAGTAAACCTAGAAAATGTAATTAATAAGGTTATATCGTTAATAAATGATTCATATCAAAGCTCTAATATCAAGATAATTAAAAACTATCAAAAGAATTCTTATGTATCTACTTGCAATGAAAATCTTTTTATTCAAGCATTAATCAATATTCTCAATAATGCCAAAGATGCATTAAACTCTTTAAGGTCTACAGATTGTAAATTTGTTTTTATTAATTTAGAAAAAATTCATAATGAAATCCAACTTGAGATAAAAGATAATGCCAATGGGATACCTACTAACATCATTAACAAAATATTCGATCCCTATTTTACAACTAAACACTCTACACAAGGTACAGGGATAGGATTGTATATGACTAATCAAATAGTTACGAAACATCTAAAAGCTAAAATAACAGTAAGTAATACAGAGTATATGTATCAAAATGTAAAATACAAAGGTGCATCTTTTAAAATAAAGATGTGATCACATATAACTAGGTATAATGTTAGTTATTATGATTTAAATTTGAAACATAAGATATAAATACATAATTATAAAAGGTCAAACATGTATTCTAATAAAATTATTTTTTTTAAACCGTCTTTTCACAATATATATATTTTACTTATGTTATTAATTGGTACTCTTAATGCCAATGAAAAAATAACATTACAACTTAAATGGTTCCACCAATTTCAATTTGCAGGATATTATGCCGCTAAAGAAAAAGGTTTTTATGATGATGTTGGTTTAGATGTTGAGATTAAACAACGTGATATCAAGTTTAATAATATCCAACAAGTTATAGACGGTGAAGCACAATATGGTGTCGCAGACTCTGTATTGTTACTATTTAAAGCAAAAAAAGAACCTGTTGTTATAGTATCCCCTATTTTACAACACTCTCCTAGTGTATTGATGGCATTAAAAAATAGTGGCATTAATTCTCCCTATGATTTAAACAATAAAAATATTATTTTCTATCCTAATGATACTGATGGTTTTGCTATTCTTGCAATGCTTAAAAAACTCAATATCACACCAAACCTCATTCGAAAACGAGAAAAGAATGATTATGTAAAATTGATGAAAAAAGAAGTTGATTTAGCACCAGCATATTTAACAAATGAACCTTTTTATTTTAAAGAAAAAAACTTAGATATAAATATAATTAACCCTCGCCATTATGGTTTTGATTTATATGGGGACATGTTATTTACAAATGAAGATGAAGTTAAAAACAATCCAAAAAGAGTTCAAAAATTTAAAGATGCAACATTAAAAGGTTGGAAATACGCACTAGA
>Ga0193958_1000353_pt1 | contig 17929 bp, 17 predicted proteins | sample FB_1_MG_FD_140320 | JGI IMG/M metagenome (GOLD analysis project Ga0193958, IMG submission 140320) | Microbial mat bacterial communities from the Broadkill River, Lewes, Delaware, United States - FB_1_MG | ecosystem: Environmental > Aquatic > Freshwater > River > Microbial mats | place: USA...
CCTAAATCCTGTGACAACTTCTTACGCACACCCTTGATACGACTTAGAAGCTGACCGCCCTGCATCTTATCTACCATTGGAATAAGACGATAACCAACTTCCAAACCGATCATATCGACGGGCATCACATCATCCCAATCCAGCTCCCGCTTCTCTGAGCTTTCCTCTGGCGGCAACTCAGCTTGCTCTTTAGCATGTTCTTCAGCTGCAACCTTTCTTTGCTGCTCTTTCTTAACGATCCACCAAGCCGCTCCACCAGCAGCCGCCGCAAGAGATAAAAAGGCGAAATGCGGCATCCCAGGAATAATGCCCATAATCGTCATAATGCCGGCAGCCACAGCCAAAGCTTTAGGCGACGCAAACATCTGAGCCACCACCTGCTTACCCATATCATGGGAAACATTCTGACGAGTCACCATAATAGCCGCCGCTGTAGACAGCAGTAATGATGGGATCTGCGCAACCAAACCATCCCCGATAGTCAGTAACGAATAAAAACGCATTGCCGTCTCAAAATCCAGATCATGCTGTAACATTCCGATACCCAAACCACCGAGCAAATTGATCACAAGAATCAAAATACCAGCGACAGCATCTCCTCGCACAAACTTAGAAGCACCATCCATCGAACCATAAAAGTCGGCTTCTTGAGTTACATCTTCACGTCTCGCCCTTGCATCCTCTTGACCAATTAGACCGGCATTCAGATCTGCATCAATCGCCATCTGCTTACCAGGCATTGCATCAAGCGTAAAGCGAGCACTAACTTCCGAAATACGGCCAGCACCTTTTGTGACTACAACAAAGTTAATAATGATGAGGATTAAAAAGACAACAAAACCAACAACGTAATTACCGCCAACGACCACTTCGCCGAAAGCCTCGATCACTTTACCCGCTGCGTCCCCACCTTCATGACCATATAACAAAACAACGCGCGTTGATGCCACATTCAGCGAAAGCCTCATCAACGTAGCAACAAGAATAATGGTCGGAAAGATTGCAAAATCTAGGGGGCGGTCAGAATAGACACAGACCAATAACACAACGATAGAAAGCGCTATATTGAAAGTAAAGAACACATCAAGCAAAAACGGAGGAACGGGCAAGGTCACCATTGCCAAGATAACCAACAGCAGCAAAGGCACGCCTAGGTTGCCCTTAGTCAAACTGCGAACGTTATCGAGTATTACAGCCCTATCCACTTAAACTCCAGCGTCAAAAAAACATCACAAAAAATCATTCATCGACAAACAGCCTAATAATTACACATCCAAGCACTAAATACGCTGTTTTTTTGACGAATAATTACACGAAGAGTAAAAAATGCAATTTCCGAGCCAGTTACTGATCGGCTTTAAATTCCTCTGGAATCGGAAGTTCGCCCACCTTAAGCTCTGTAGGCCTATCAGCATCACGACTCTTATAACGTTTCAACTGGAATACATACGCCAAGACCTGAGCGACGGCCATATAAAGACCAGACGGTATCTCATCATCTATTTCAGTGGAGTGGTAGATAGCTCGCGCGAGCGGCGGAGCAGATAAAATAGGGACATCATGAGCTTCAGCAATCTCACGAATTTTCAAAGCAACAAAATCTGCTCCTTTAGCAACCATAACAGGCGCACCACGCCCCTCTCCCTCACCACCACTTTCATACTTTAAAGCAACGGCATAGTGAGTCGGGTTGGTAATCACTACATCGGCCTCAGGCACAGCGCTCATCATTTGCCGCTGAGCAATTTCCCGCTGCAATTGACGAATACGCCCTTTAACTTCGGGCTTTCCCTCAGTATTTTTAAGCTCGTCTTTGACCTCTTGCAGCGTCATCTTCATTTTTTCTGTGTATTCGTATAACTGATACGGCACATCAACAACTGCCACTAAGATCAATACAGCACTCAACGCCATAAAAACCCAAATAATAATATCCAGCGCAGAATCAATAGCGGGCCGAGCTTCAAAAGTGGCTAGCGCTAAAATATCATTTCTAATCGTCCACAGAATCAATATTGCAAACCCACCGACTAAAGAGAACTTAGCGATAGCTTTAAACAACTCAACCAAGGCCTTAAGCGAGAACATTCGCTTAATTCCAGCCAAAGGATCGATTCTACTTCCCTTAGGGGCGATGGAATCCGCACTAAAATTCCAACCGCCTAACGCAATCGGCCCCACAAGGGCCGCTATCACCAAAACACCAAACACACCCGAGAGACCAATAAGCGCATCCCAAGCAGACATACCAAAATGAGAAAAAAGTTTATTGGTATCAAAAATGGCCTGCCGATCCAGGACAAAATTACTTTCCATTATCCCAAGCATACGCTCAGCCAGCTGCGAGCCAAAAATAATAACCGAAAAAACAGCTGCCATTAGGACCAGCGTTGTTGCAAGCTCTTTAGAGCGCGGAACATCCCCTTTCTCCCGAGCTTCCTTTATTCGCTTGGGGGTGGGGTCTTCTGTTTTCTCCTGACCCGAATCTTCGGCCATTAACCCCTCCTACAGAAAAACATTTTCAATATAGGTCAACACGAAACTAGAGATTCTCATGTATTGATCAAGAAACCCTCCTAGATTGACCCAATTAATAAACAGACCCAACACCATCGTAAATGGAAAGCCTACCGCCAAAATATTTAGCTGCGGTGCCGCACGTGACATAATGCCAAAAGCCATATTAACAACCAATAATGCAGTAACAGCAGGCAGCGCCATTAACATCGCAGCCGAAAACATCCAGCTTCCGGACATCGCGACTCGCCAATAACTTTCTCTAGAAAAAGCCGACAAGCTCACAGGCACCACATCGAAACTTCGAACAACAATCTCAATCATCACCAAATGACCATTAAGCGATATAAAGATCATCATGATTAACGTTAGATAAAACTGCCCTAACATTACAACCGATATGCCGTTTGTTGGATCCGTCATTGAAGCAAAACCCAAACCCATCTGCATAGCAATCATTTGACCGCCTAGCACAAAGATCTGATAAAAGATCTGAAACAAAAAGCCCAAGATCCCACCAACTAAGATCTGTTGCCCTACGACGAGGTAAGTATTAAAACTTAGGGCATCAAACTCCGGCATCGGAGGCAAAAGAGGGGCCACCGTTCCAGCAACCGCTAATGCCAACATCAATCTAACCCGAGCATTAATCAGCTGACTTCCCAATAAAGGGACGGCCATAAAAAAGGAAGCAATACGAAAAAAAGGCCAAATAAAAGCAGATATCCATTGTTCAATTTGAAGCACACTTAGCTCAAACAAAGGATCAACCTATTAGGTAGGGGATATTTTTGACTAGGCTGGTGAAATGTTCCATCAATTGATTCAAAATCCACGGACCAGCCCACATAATGACAAGAATGGTCATCAATAGTCGAGGCAGAAAGCTTAAGGTTTGTTCGTTAATCTGCGTTGCGGCCTGGAAAGTTGAAACAACCAAACCAATCAACAAACTAGGCACTATTATTACTGTCACTAATAGCACGATTAGCCAAAAGGCCTCACCAAACAGGCCAAGCACAATCTCTGGAGTCATATAGAAAATCTCCTTCAGTACTAATAGCTAAATACCAAAACTAGCAGCTAAGGTTCCGATAACCAAAGCCCAACCATCCACTAGAACAAACAACATGATCTTAAATGGCAACGAGATAATAACCGGGGAAAGCATCATCATACCCATCGCCATCAAAACACTTGCCACAACCAAGTCGATTACCAAAAAGGGAATAAAGAGCATAAAACCGATTTGGAAAGCTGTTTTCAGCTCACTGGTAACAAACGCTGGCACTAAAACAGTAAAAGGAATCTGCTCCGGAGAGCTGACTGCTTCGGCACCCGAAATTCGCATAAACAACCCAAGATCACTTTCTCTTGTTTGTAACATCATGAAATCACGAAATGGACCACTCGCCTGCTGAAAAGCCTCTACCACTGTCATCTCTTCATTAACATATGGCTGCACGGCCTCAGCATAAACCTTATCTAGGACAGGCGTCATAATGAACAAAGTCAAAAACATCGCCATACCCACCATAATCTGATTAGAAGGCGTTTGCTGCAATCCCAAGGCCTGACGTAATATAGCAAATACAATAATAATGCGCGCAAAAGAGGTCATCATCATAACCATCGCTGGCAAGAACGTCAGCATAGTCATGAGTGCAAGCACTTGGAGCGTCACACTATAATTGCTTTCCCCATTCTCACCTGTTGTCAGCGTTAAAGCAGGAATACCCACATCAGCGGCCTGCGAAGAGATGGAAAAAACACTTAATACAACAACAGACAAATATAATATAAATCTATTCATCTGTTTTCTTCTCATCCTGATCCGCTTGTCTTTGCTTCAGCGCTTCACCCAAACGAGCACTAAAAGCATTCGGTTTCGCATCAACATCTACAACGGCCTCATCAAAAGAGTGCAAATGAGAAACCCTACCTGGTGCAACACCTAATAAAATCTGTTGATCACCTACTTTCACAAGAACAGCTTTCTCTCGAGTGCTCAATGGCAATACACCGAGCACCCGCATATTCTTACTAATTGGCGAAATACCTGAAAAACGCTTAAACGCCCAAGAGAGGATAAAAATTATCGCAACGACAACCAGCAAACCAACGACCAGCTGAACCAAAGCCTCACTAGAAAAGGGTTCATTATACGCAGTGCGCAGTGCGGGCTGCGCAGAAGAAACGGCTGTCTCCGCAGCCAAGCGAGCAGAAAATAAAATTACTGATATAGAAAATAACAGACGATACATCTGTTATTTAAGCCGTTTAATACGTTCTTGCGGACTAATAACATCCGTCAATCGAATCCCATAACGATCGTTCACAACCACAACTTCGCCATGAGCTATCAGCGTCCCGTTGACCATAACGTCTAACGGTTCACCCGCAACACGATCTAATTCAATAACAGAGCCCTGATTTAACTGAAGCAGATTACTAATAGGAATATCTGTTTGCCCCACTTCCATGGATAACGTCACTGGGATATCTAGAATAACGTCAAGTTTAGGGTCCGTAACAGGAGTGCCTTCATCTTGCAGCTCATCCAACTCAACCGAATCACTCGTCACACCTGTTGCAGCAAGCAGCTCATCAGGATCGACAGCCGCCTCGGCATCACCCTGCTCGCCCATTGCGGCGGCCCACTCATCAGCTAACGCTTGTTGATCTTCAGTTTCATCACTCATTTACTATTCTCTACGAATCGGTTCAATGTATTTATTTTTGACGCTCGATTTGATCTACGACTTTAACCGCTAAATTGCCACGAGAGACACCCATTGTACAATTATAAACAGGAACTTTATTGGCTTTTAGCTGGAAGAATTCTGGCAATTCAATCGGGATAACATCACCGGCCTCAAGCTCCAGCACATCGCGCAGAGTCATGCTTTGCTGAGCAATTGTCATCTCAAGCGGCAATCCCGCCATCAAAATATCGCGCTGTAACGCAACTTGCCAACGCTCATCTTTTTCGTCTTCGCCGTTTTGGAACCCTGACACCAACAAGTCCCTTATTGGCTCAAGCATTGAATACGGCATTGCCACGTGAAACTCACCGGACCCGCCTTCAAGATCAACCTGAAAAGTACTCACCACAACCACTTCTGTAGGATTAATCACATTTGCCATCGCAGGGTTCATCTCGTGCCCCAAATGCTCAAATGTTAATTCCTTTACTGGGCTCCAAGCCTCTTCAAGATCAAGAAAGAATTGCTCCAACGCTTTATGAATAAGCCGTGTTTCCGTTGGTGTAAATTCTCGCCCTTCGATTTTAGCATGGCGGCCATCACCACCAAAAAAGTTGTCTACCAACTTAAAAACCAGCTTGGCATCCATTATAAACAAAGCGGTTCCGCGAAGCGGGGAAACGCGAATAAGGTTCATACTAGTAGGGACATAAAGTGTGTGAATATAATCACCATACTTCATGACCTGAACCCCACCCACTGTCACATCAGCAGCTCGACGCAAGAGGTTAAATAAACTTATGCGGGTATAGCGCGCAAAACGCTCATTGACCATTTCAAGCGTAGGCATGCGTCCACGAACAATACGTTCATGGCTCGCTAAGTCATAAGATCGGACATCGCCTTCTTCAATCTCCTCCTCTTCAGAAGTTTCAACATCACCATCATCTACTCCATGAAGAAGAGCATCGATTTCATCCTGTGACAGGAGATCCTTAACTGACATTTAGAGATTTACTCCACTCAGGCAGCTTTGCATTACTGCATTACCATATTGGTAAAGAGTATAGTTTCTACGCCGGGTTTGCCGATCTTCTCTTGCATTATCTCTCGTACTAGATCAGTAGACTTGTCTCTTAATTCAGTCTTACCTTCTAGTGACTGCAACACTCTAAAGTCTTGAGTACTATAAAGATTATTCAAACGAGAAACGATTAAAGGCATATGAAGAGTCAGAGCATCAGCTACGGCTTGATCGCGACTTTTTGCTTCTACATATAACTGCATATAATGAGGTCGCTTGTCTTGCGACTGGAGTGTCACGACAAACATGGGCTTCCCTCCCATGGTTCTTACTTTGGTATAAATAGCCTCTGCTCTGACAGGCTCAGCCGGAGCGGCCTCTTCTGCAGCAGAATCATCACCACCCAATAAAAACAATGCAGCTGCCGCACCGCCACCACCAACGATGACTAACGCTAAAACAGCAATAATTATCAGTTTTAATTTCGATGATTTCTTTGCGCCACCTTCTTCAGTGCTAGCATCTTGCTCTTCGGCCATCGATAGATCCTCAATATCATCATAAAACCAGCATCAAGCCAGTATCTAGATTGCTCAAACAGTATTACACCTAATATAACACACTGATTTTAAGGCTGAAGATCAATACTAAACAAATAATTATGTTTTACGGCTGAAAGCTTGAAAAAGCGACTTCTACATGGGCTTTAAGCATAGTAATCAACCAACGAAACAGGCTTCCCAAAATCCCTGTCGACTTCAGCATCCACTTCACCACTTCCGCCTCCAGCATACTGCGATCCACCTTCCGAGCCATTTGCATCAGAAAATGACTCTCGCTGCTGTTGCCCGGCAGACTGATCTGAGACAGAAGAATCCTGCAACGCAAGCCCCTGCTCCGCAAACATCTCACGCAACCTAGGTAAACTTTGCTCCACAGCATCTCTTACATGCGCGTGAGGTGAGGTAAAACTAAGACTGACTTGATCTTGATTTAAATTCACACGCACACTTAACGATCCCAATTCAGGAGGATCAAGCTGTATCTGCGCAACTTGGTTATTCTGGGCAGAGATCATTATTGCCCGTTCACCTAAGGCGGTATTCCATGCTGGCGTATTGAATTTCACATGCTGCGGCATCATGAAGTTTTGAGCATCAGATACCGTTTTCTGTGCTTGGGTAGGTGCGCTTAATGGCTGAGCTTGAGCCTGCTGTCCAACAGCCACCAAACTTTCCATTCGTTGATTAAATCCCGTATCTACCGCTTTGTCTCCAGCCGTAACTTTCTGCAAAAAATGCTGAGACATTTCTAATGCTGATTCAAATTTTTGCGGCACCGCAGGCTCGTGCATTAATTTAGTAGCACCTTCAAGCTTAACAACAGAATCTACAGGCGGAAGGTTTCGCTCTCCGGAAGCGACAAGATCCGCTTTGTCAGCCTTACCACTACTGAACGCCTCTCTTCGCAATAACATATCGGCATCTCTATCAACATCAACGACTGACTCACTCTTGGAAGTCCGAACATTATCAGGCTTTGTACCTGACGCAGAAACAACATCTGCAGGCATAGATTTGACCTTATCAATAGCGCTCGCCTCATTTTGCACAACTACATTCTGCTGCTGCTCTTGCTGCGCGGCCATCTGCCTTGATTGATCTATTTTTTCTACTGGACGTTCAGTATCAACAGACTTTACATCAGCCACTTTTGGAGCTGCATCAGATAAAGGCTGAGTCTGACTCTGCAGCTGAGCCTGGTGCTGCTGAGCTTGATACTGCTGAGAGCCAACCTCTCCATTTACTGAAGCCTTAGCACCTTCGTCAACTAATGCCTTCTGCCCCCCCATACTTAGATCGGCCTCTACATCATCGACAGAAGTGACATTCCTATTAGCCGCCAAGCTATCTCGCTCAAGGTCTGTAGTGACCCTATCCAACTCACTGGAGATATACTCTTCCGGTGCTTGATAGGTCTGCTTCCCTCCGCCCTCGGCAGGAAGCAGCTCAACCACTTCAGAAGTTTCATCATGACCTTCTAACTCAGGAGGAATAACTGGCTTCTGATCAACATATTGTTTCAGAGCCTTCGCAAGCTCAGCACTTACTTCTGGCGACACATCCCCTTCTGCCTGCTGCTCTAACATCTGAGCGATATAGAGCATCTGCTGCTGCACCGTTGCAGCTTCAGCCGCATCCTCACCGACAGCAGACGGCAATTTAATACCTGTTTGCGGCAAAAAAACGCCATCATGAAATTCGCTCGCCGTACCTGAAGAACTGGATTGCTGAGTAAGAAGTGCTCCGAAACCACTAAACAGAGCACCTTCTCCACCAACGGAAGTAGGCCCTTGCAGGGAAGTAGAGGGATTTAACGCTAATAATCCACCGGTAGCGGAGGTAGTCAATTGCTGGCTCATTACAGGCTCCTATGAATATGCCTATATAACCAACAGCAAAAAGCAGGCCAAACTAACTACAAACTAGATTTAACGACCTGAGAACGTTCATCAAGCTGCTTTTGCAGGCTTTTTTCTTCTTCATTTCTTTCAGTATCGATCGCTTTATCAGTCAATTTCTGCATCCCTTTAAAGCGAGCATAAGCAGTCTTCCAATGCTGCTCAACAACCTCCAGCTCCTGCTTATTTTGGGCCATCGCTTTTACTTGAGTATCTTGCGCATCTTGTATTTTCTGCATAAATGCTTGCTGCGCGTGCAATTGAGCACCACTACAACCTTCAGCATTCACACCTAGGTAGCCTTGCTGATACTCCGACATATATTGTTCTAGCTGTTGCATCGTACGCTGATCTTGCTCAACTCTTTGACGACTAGCCGCAAGAAATTGATCTGCTTGCTTTTTCTTACGCTCAGCCAAATCCAAAACTAATTGAAGACGCTTTGATCGTTTTTTCATTTCTGAAGACCATTTGTTACAGGGCGATGCAATTGCTGCTGGTTATTCTGCTCAACTGCTGGCGGCGTCGAAAGCACCATAATCATCTGCTGCATTGACTGTAATAAAGGGAATGATTCATCAATCCCTTGCCTCAAATAAGCATTTAAAGAGGGCAAGTTATCAATCACAAAATCAGTATCCGGGTCGCTTCCTTTAACGTAGGCACCCACATTGATAAGGTCCTCATTCTGCCTGAACTTAGAGTATAGCTGCTTAAAACGCATCGCCATTTGCAAATGATCTTGATCGATAATTTGCGGCATAGCACGACTTATAGATGCTTCTATATCAATAGCAGGATAATGCCCTTGCTCTGCTAACTGGCGTGACAATACAACATGACCATCCAAAATGGCTCGCGCAGAGTCCGCTACAGGATCTTGCTGATCATCGCCTTCTGTTAATACAGTATAAAAAGCGGTAATCGAACCCCCACCCTCTTCACCATTACCAGCACGCTCAACCAATTTAGGTATTTTGGCAAAAACTGACGGTGGATAGCCCTTTGTAGCCGGCGGCTCACCCACGGCCAGCGCAATCTCTCGCTGCGCCTGTGCATAACGTGTCAATGAATCCATTAACAGCAACACATTCTTACCTTGATCACGAAAGTATTCAGCGATTCTTGTCGACAACTGAGATGCCCTTAAGCGCATCAAAGGAGAATCATCCGCAGGGGAAGCTACAACAACCGACCGTTTCAAGCCTTCATCACCAAGACTATGATCGATAAACTCTTTAACTTCCCTGCCACGCTCACCGATCAAGCCAACAACAATTATTTCAGCTTCGGTAAAACGCGTCATCATACCCAGCAAAACGGACTTGCCCACGCCGCTACCCGCGAAAAGCCCCATTCGCTGGCCTCGACCAACCGTTAGCAATCCATTGATAGTCCTTATACCGACATCAAGCGGCTGTTTGATAGGCTCACGCATCAGCGGATTAATTATCTCACCAGCAAGCCCCGTTTCAGCCTCTGGTAACAGCGGGCCTTTACCATCAATAGGCTTACCCACGCCATTCAGCACTCGTCCTAAAAGATTCATACCAACAGGTACCTTACCAGAGTCTGACGAAGCAACGACTCGGGTTCCTGCCTGCAATCCCTCGATAGGATAAAGCGGCATTAAGTAAATTCGATCACCTGAAAAGCCCACCACCTCAGCTTCAACACTCTGCTCAGCAGAAAGCTCAATATAGCAACACTCTCCTACTGCACACTTGATACCAACAGCTTCAATGGTTAATCCGATCATTCGAGTGATTCGCCCTTCGATACGAGGGCGCGGAGAATTCAACATGGAAGTGGAGTGAGAGGAAAGGTGCTGAGCTAACTTACTCATGACTATCAGGCGTTTTGCTTTGCGCGTTATGGCTAAACTGTTTTACAACATCAGCAAACCGGCTCTCAACATCATGCTGAACCAGCGTATTACTGGTATTGATACGATATCCTCCGGCCTGCAAAGAATCATCTGCTAATAGCTCAACTTCAACTCCTGGCAACAGGTCTAACGATTCCAAATAAACCTTATCATCAGAGTTGATATGAATGGAGACATTAACAATAGGATCAGGTAGCTGCTGAAGAGCCTCCCGAATTGAATCAAGCAACAGATCTTTGCGCGCAGACAGCTCTGCGCCAATAACAGCCTCAGACAAACCAACAACGAGCTGTAGTAGTTTTTCCTCTATAATTTCAGTCGTATCTTCGAGCGGTTTTTCTAACTCAGCAAGCATACCACTAAACAAGCCTTGCAAGCGCTGAACCTCAGCTTCACCTTGCTTATAGCCCTCTTTGTAGCCAGCATCTCGCCCCGACAGCAAGCCTTCCTGCTTACCCTCTGCGACACCTTTTGAGCGACCTTCCTCCAATCCAGCCGAAAGCCCATCCAAACGCGCCGATTCTCTTATAGCTTCCAATTCGGCAACGGTAATTTTCTCTGCCGCGATAATTTCTTCAACGACGGTAACCTCGACTGGATTTTTTCTTTGCAGCCCTATATCAGTAGCCACATCCATTTGAGGAAGATTCCAACCTAAAGCTTCAACCGCTTCATCCGCCTTAATACGCTGAAAACCTTTGTTATCACCCGACATTAGCTACACACCTAAACCATGGCCTCACCGCCACCGCCGAGAATAATTTCACCTTCATCAGCCAATCTGCGCGCTATAGTAAGCACCTCTTTTTGAGCCTCTTCAACTTCACTTACGCGAACCGGCCCCTTCGCCTCAAGGTCATCTCGGAGCAATTCAGCAGCACGCTTAGACATATTCCTAAATATTTTCTCTTGAAGTGAGACATCCGCACCCTTAAGCGCAATCACTAGGACATCGGTGGAAACTTCTCGGAGAATTGCTTGAATTCCCATATCCTCAACATCCATCAAGTTATCGAATACAAACATCAGATCAGAAATACTGCTCGCCAAGTGCTCATCAGATTCCTTAATACCCTCCATCAATTCAGCCTCTATGCTTGAATCAATAAAGTTCATTATGTCTGCAGCAGACTTAACACCACCCAGAGTTGCAGAACTTGCACCACTAGCGCCAGCAAATTGACGCTCTAAAATATCATTAAGCTCTTGCAACGCTTGTGGCTGGATACGATCAAGCGCAGCGACGCGCATTAAAATATCTAACCGCTGCTTATCATCAAAAAAGCCCAGCACCCCCGCAGCAGGATCTGGTTCTAAATACGCGACAACTACCGCTTGAATCTGAGGATGTTCGTAACGGATAATTTCTGCGATTTGACGAGGTTCCATCCAACGCAACGTATCTAGGCCGGAAGTATTGGTACTCATCAGAATTCGATCAAGAAGGGTTTTAGCTTTCTCTTCGCCCAATGCTTGGTTCAGCATAGAACGAATATATATATCATTGTTAATACCAATACCGGTCTGATCACTCACCAGACCCATAAAGTCACCAACAACAGATTCAACACGAGTTTGCGGCACGTTATTCAGCTGCGCCATAGCTTCACCAATCATTTGAACCTCTTTCGGCCCCATATGTTTGAGAATTTCAGCGGCATCAGCTTCGCCCAAGCTAATCAGTAGGATTGCGGCCTTATCAATTTCTGTCAGCCCCTCCTGATTTGCCCCATCACTCATCGTCACCTACCCATTGTTTAACTGCCTGAGCAACACGCGCAGGATCTTCAGCTACCATACTACGAATAGCATTTAACTGATAATCAAAGCTCTCATTTGGTGTTGGTAATAATTCATCATCACTACCAAACGTCACTGAATCTGATGAAAAATCCGCACCATCCAAACCGGCAAGCTCAGCACTCACTTCTCCAGCAGCACCAAGACCAGCAACATTCCCGGCAGTGCCAGCCGTTGCCAAATTACGCAAAATGGGCCTTAAAATACCAAAAACCAGCACCAGAACAAATATTACAGCCATGACCTGCTTTGCAACATCCCATATCCACTCCTGCTTCCAGATAGGAATATCTTCAGTAACGATAGGCGTCTCTGCAACAAAGGGGGTATTCACAACATTTACACTATCACCACGCAGAGCAGAATAACCAACCGCATCCTGAACAAGAATACGTAATCGCTCAAGCTCGTTCTGATCCCAAGGGGAACGAGCCACTTCACCACTCTCTGCATTGATACTCGACAAATCATCCACAACAACGGCTACAGTAATGCGTCTCACTCGACCCTGCTGATGCTTGGTATAACTAATTGTGCGATCCAGCTCATAGTTCCGAGTGGCTTGCTTACGAGCAGAACCTGGGGAGCCATTTCCACCGACAACACCGGCTCCTGATTCAGCTTGCTCTGGCACACTACTTGGCCCTGGCGGCTGATTTGATAATGCCCCAGGAATACCAACAGGAGCAGCACCACCGACACGGGACTCATCCATTGTTTGCTCGCTTCGCAGCGCAGGCAGATCGGGATTGTATAGTTCATCGGTCTGCTCAACCGATGTAAAATCGACATCCGCTGACACTTCCGCTCTAAAGCGACCAATCCCAACAACCGGCTGAAGAATACTATTCACTCGATTAAGCATTGTTTCTTCAAGGCTTCGCGTGTATTCCATCTGCTTAGCGGCAAGAACAACATTGACATCTTTATCACGCATATTAAGCAATCGACCACGCTGGTCGACAACCGTCACATCTTTGACGTTCAATGCTGGAATACTTGACGCAACAAGGTTTGCAATTGAGGCAACTTGGTCACGCTCTAACTGTCGCCCCGAAAACAACTCCAAAAAAACGGAAGCCGTTGGCTTACGAGTATCTCGAATAAACACTGTATCTTTAGGGATAGCCAAATGAACACGAGCATTACGAACAGAGGTCATGCTTGCGATTGTTCTCGCCAATTCACCCTCAAGACCTCGCCTATAACGAGTCGTTTCCATAAACTGACTCGTACCAAGGCTTTGCTCTTTATCGAGGATTTCAAAACCCACTGTTTTATCGGCAGTAAAGCCCTCAGAGGCTAACTTCAGACGTGCTTGATGAACATACTCATCGGGAACAAGAATTGCCCGACCATCAGCATCAAACTTGTAAGGAACATTATACAGGCGAAGTTGCTCAATAATTTGATTGGCGTCCGAGAATGATAGATTGCTAAACAATACACGCTGTTCAGGCTTCTGCGACCATAAAACCACAGCAAAGCCTATAGCCACACTTGCTGCCAACCCAACCATCAATCCGATTTGTCTAACGATACTAAGCTTATTAAAACCTAGCATTGGGTTACCGCTTAACGATTCAGCACCATCAGCCACAGCCATTCATCCTGTATTACTATTCTTATTAGATAGGCATTTTCATTATATCTTCGTAAGCACTCACCAAGCGATTACGCACTTGGGTCATCGCCTGAAAAGACACTGACGCTTTTTCCGCAGCGATCATCACCTGCGGCAGATCCACAGAAGGATCTCCTTGCTCATAAGCAACTGCCATTTTTTTGGCATCAGCCTGTGTACTATTAACACCATCCACCGCATTTTTTAAAATATCGCCAAATGCCGTGCGATCAGTCGCTTTAATACCATTAAGTTCAGTTGGCTTAGAAAGCGGCATCTCAGAAGAAGCAGATTGAACCTCGGACTTAATCGTCCTCATCTGCATCAAAACGCTATTAATATCAGCTCTTTCAATCATCTCAGCACCAAACGGCAATTTATTGACATTATAATCAGACTAAACACTACAGCAAGTGTTTACGCCGTATAAATGTCATTATTTTGTCTTTTACAGACATTAACAACAACCTTTGGAATATATAAAGCAAAAAACGGGCCATAAGGCCCGTTAAAGTTTTGACGTAATCTTGATTTCAATAATGCGCTTCGGGTGGATCACCGTACTTCAACCGCACATACATCAGCGCTACGGTCAACGCATCACCAATAGCGGTATGCCTCTCCAACATAGGAATATCTAACTGCTTAGAAATCGTGTCAAAACGGAGATCGACATTCCCCCCAATCGCCTTCCATTTAATAATGTCATGGTATACATGCGACAATTCAATAGCTTTATTAGGTAAACCGAAGCCATATGATGGCCTGATAAATTTATCCAACATCCGTATATCGTAATTTACGTAGTATCCAAGAATCGGACGATTACCCACAAAATCCAGCACCTGCTGAAGCGCATCTTCAATATCGATCCCTTCAGCAAGATCACTTTCTCGAATCTTATGAATCTTTATCGAATCGCCTGTTAAAGACTTCGGCGGCTTCAACTTAATATCCAAGCGCTCACTCGATAGCACTTTTCGCCCACGTATCTTTACCGCCCCAATTGAAACGATCTCCCCCTGCTTAACATCGAGGCTCGTCGTTTCACAATCTAAGGATACAACTTCATCACCATCATAAGGTTCGAATAGATGGGAATGAGGCCCTGACTTATGATCGTACTTCTCTTTTATTCTTCTGACCGCTCTGGGTATGATCATCGCTTAGCCCCCAAGGTGATATCTAAGCTCAAGGTGCTTCTTAAAGCCCTTAACAATATGCAAAGCATCACGTAACAAATCACGTTCCAATTTATCTAGTGACTGTAATTCAATAACATTAGGTGTCTGGTCATGTCCATCATCACTACACTCCATCCGTTTGATCTGCTGCCTTAAGCGCAAACTAATAAACAAACTGAGTGCTTCAGTTATATCCTTACCGTGCTTTTCTTTTATCTGCCCCAGCTCAACCAAGGCCTCAATTCTTTCAAAAGTATTTGTTGGCTTAACACGATACTCAAGTGCAATAGACCTTATCCCATGCACTATCGGGAAGATACCGCCCTTCTTAATATCCAACTCACCTTTATCTTTTAAATTACCAAAGAAGGTCAAAGGCGTATCAAACTCCAAGGAAGCTTTCGCGAAATGAGAGAAGAAAACATCATTATTTCTCAAGTGGCGCATAAACCAATTTCGGCTAGCTTTAAATATCGCAGGATTACCGGCTACAGGCTTCGCATCTAGCGCGATCGCCAGATTCATCTGAGCATCACCATCACACTTATCAGCCCAATCTTGAAGCATCTTCGTCCAATCCCCCAAAGATCGGACCCATGCAGGATTTGAAACCATAATATTACCCGGACAGGGCGGAAAACCAAACTCTATCAAAGTCTTACTAAAACGATTAAGCGTTTCCTGCATAGCCGGCCACACTAAACCATCACGGTGAATAATGGCATTATCCTGATCGGTCTTCATTATCTGCTCACCACGCCCCTCAGAGCCCATAACCAGCAGGCAAACATGAGGCTGCATATCCGATGGAATAATAATATTGAAGAGCTTTGCAATAATTCGACCGTTCATTGCTGCCAATAGATCCATCACAAATCGCGTTTTCACACCAGTTGAAACCAACGCCTTTATCAGATCATCCAGCCCTTTAGCGGCCTCTTTAAGATCCTCAACCGTCTGTGCTCGCTCTATCCGTAAACCGATAACATGAGAGTGGCTTGAGAAATAACTCAAGACATCAGTCAACTCAACAATGCCTGTCATTTCGGCATCTCTCATCACAACAACACGCTCAATATGCTGTTGAGTCATAATAATCAGCGCATTAAAAAGGTAATCATCTGGCTTAACCGTAATTAGGCGATAGCTTGCAATCTCTGCTAATTCAGAATCCATCGACATCTCATTAACGATGACAGCATCCAGCAAGTCTGTTCCCGTTACCATTCCATAACGATTACCGCGCTTAACCAATAAACAGTCAGACTTTTTCTCTCGCATAAGCAAGGTCGCTTCACGAATAGTGGTGCCTTCCATAATAACCAACGGCTCACGCACTAGACCATCAGACACTTTAGCGAGCATAAACTCAGCCATATCTTGGTCTTTACCATGCTGCTGCACAATCTCTGTTTTAGCCGAAAGGTTTTGCTGAAAATAATCAGCAAAAAGGTTATTACTTGCCATTAAGTCCAACAGCGTTTTCGTTGGCAGCACATGGCAGATCGTTTCCTCCTCAGCAATAAAGTTATGGATTGCTTTACCGCGTATCGCCGACCAACCACCGAAATAATCTTCATTGGTATAGTGAACAAAGACATGCTCTTGCGAGACCTCGCCCTCTTCAACAACCTCGCTTTCACCAACCTTTCCTTTCAAAATGATAAAAACACCCTCAGGCTCCTCACCTGCGGTCATTATGCATTCACCCTTTTGGTAGTAACCAATATCCAAACTTGAGCGTAGTACTTTCTGCTCTTTGTCATCTAAAAGACTAAAAGGCAAATTTGTCATTTTGAAAGAATCAGGCATTTCTACAGTCCTTATAACATATCAACAAAAAAGGGCGCTCCAACTTTACGCTGGGCGCCCTTCCTTTAAGGTTCTACTCGATCTTAATGATCGTGAGCTTCACCAGCGCCACGTGGAATACGTAGATCAGCTACGATTTCCTGGATTTCCTTAGGCGGTTCTGCAGTCATGCTGGATACAACGAAGCCAACAATAACGTGCAAGATAGCACCAACAGTACCGAAGCCACCTGGAGAGATACCCATGATGTATTCAGATGGAGTACCACCACCGAATGCGAAGTAATACATGTAGCACATTGTAGTAATCAAACCTACCAACATACCTGCAATCGCACCCTGAGAGTTATGACGAGTCCAGAAGATACCCATGATGATTGCTGGGAATACTGAAGCACACGCCAAACCAAACGCTAGGGCAACTACTTGCGCCACAAAGCCTGGAGGGTTGATACCAAAGTAACCGGCAATACAGATCGCTACGATAGCAGCTAGACGAGCATATATTAGCTCTTGCTTATCGCTGATATTTGGATTGATAGTCTTCTTCATCAAGTCATGCGAGATCGCTGTTGAAATTACCAACAGAAGACCTGCCGCTGTAGATAGCGCTGCCGCTACCGCACCCGCTGCAACCAGAGCGATTACCCAGTTTGGAAGCTGAGCGATATCTGGGTTAGCCAGTACCATGATGTCACGGTCTACGTATACTTCGTTTGCGAAAGGCTGTTTAGCCGCATCAAAGTCAGCACCTTGTTTAGCATTGCTAGTTAGACGCTGGCCGTACTCACCACGCTCATCGATGAACGCTGGCTTCTTAGAAGTGAACGCACCACCTGCAGCGTACTGCACTTTGCCGTCGCCGTTACGATCAGTCCAACCTAGAAGACCAGTATTCTCCCAGTTTTTGAACCA
>Ga0193958_1000354_pt1 | contig 17845 bp, 12 predicted proteins | sample FB_1_MG_FD_140320 | JGI IMG/M metagenome (GOLD analysis project Ga0193958, IMG submission 140320) | Microbial mat bacterial communities from the Broadkill River, Lewes, Delaware, United States - FB_1_MG | ecosystem: Environmental > Aquatic > Freshwater > River > Microbial mats | place: USA...
CGTGCATCAAAAGATCAAGTAGATCCAAGTGATTTTAAAGAAGCAGTTGAAAGACAAATAGCTGGGTTAGAGAAAAAATCGAAAAGAATTTCTCCTAAAGAGAGAAGAATAGTAGCTTATCATGAATCTGGACATGCTTTAATAGCTGAGATTACTAAAGGTGCAAATAAAGTAAATAAAGTATCAATAGTTCCAAGAGGACTTGCTGCACTTGGATATACTTTAAATACTCCAGAAGAGAATAAATATTTAATGCAAAAACATGAGTTAATAGCGGAAGTTGATGTATTACTTGGTGGAAGAGCTGCTGAAGAGGTATTTATTGGTGAAATTAGTACAGGTGCTGGGAATGATTTAGAAAGAGCAACTGGTATTATAAAATCAATGGCAACTGTTTATGGTATGAGTGATATTGCAGGACTTATGGTCTTAGAAAAAAGATCTAATCAGTTCTTAGGTGGGCAAACACAAAAAGACTTTTCTGATGCTATGGCTAAAGATTTAGATGATCATACTAAAAAACTTTTAAATGAAAGATATGAAATCGTACTTCAAGAACTTAGAGATAATAGTGCTGCAATTGAGCAAATGACTGCAGAGTTATTAGATATTGAAGTTATCTCAGGAGAGAGAGTGCGAGAAATCATAAAAGAAAATGGTGGAACTGTTTTTGAAGATGAAGATTTACATTCTGAAGCAATTGTTGAAGAAACAAATACTGAAGCTGAAGATATTTCAAATGAGAATAAAGACAACAACATCTAATAAAATTTAATAAATCAAAGTTTAAATCTTTGATTTATTACTATAATTTCAATTACTATACTTTTTATCATAACTAATAAGATTATTTAAAATTATTTTATCTCTTACTTTACCTAAAAAACATTATTAAATAAAAAAAAATTTATTATTTTTCTGATATAATATGAAAATAACCAATATTAGGTAGACTATGAAACAAATTTTAGTATTTATAATTTTTATAATATTCTCAAGTGAATTATTTGCGGTTGATGATCAAAAGCATGTTTTCAAATTTGGATTGGTTTCTAAATCAAAATTGTTATCAACATTTAAAGATGCAAGAGACTCTTTATCTACTTGGATAGAAGAAATTGGGAATAAACACAGTGTTATATTGGATGTGAAATTTTTCCCAGATACTGAAGTAATTTATGATAAATTCAAAAAAAATGAAATAGATATGGCAGTTCTTCCTTTACCATTTTATTTTAAAAATAAAGATGAATTAGATTTAATAGGAAAGAATTTTTGGACTTTAACATTTAGTGAAAATAAATATACACAATATTATTTTATAAGTGCTAAATCAAATGGATATAATAATTTTAGTGATATCAAAAATAAAGTTATTGCTATAAAAGAGTATGATGAAGTATCTGAGATATGGTTAGATAAAAACTCTTTAATGGAAAACAAAAAAACTTATTCAAAACTTATTAAAGATTTAATAGGTGAAGAAAAAGAATCTACAATAGTCTTAGATGTCTTTTTTAAAAAAGCTGATTTTGGAATAGTTACTAAAAAAACTTGGGATGTTATGGTTGAATTAAATCCAGCTATTGGAAAATCCATAGAAATATTAAAAAAATCTAAACAAATACATTTTCCTTTTATTGGATTATTCCATAAAGATTCAGAAATGGAAAAAGTTAATATATTCTTTAAATTAACTACAAATATGAAAAAACTTTATAATAGTGAAGAAATGTTAGATTTACTTAAATTTGATTCTATTTTTGGATTAGATAAAAAAATGCTCAATCCTCTTGAAATATATTATAAAGAGTATTTTAATTTAAAGAAAAAATATGAGTAATATAAATATTGTACAAAATAGATTATTTAGAAAAGTTTTTACACTTATTTTATTAGCTATTTTTTTAGTATTATCAATATTTATTTTTAAAGCTACACAATTACAAAAACAATCAATTATTGATTCCTTACAACTTGAAGCAAAAACTATGGCTGATGGAATCGTTTATTTAAATAAAGATTCTATGGTTATCGATAATCAAATTAAAGTGTTAGAATTTTTAATTGATTTTGTTCAAGTTAATAAACAAATCAAAACAATAGTTTTATCTAGAAAAGATAAAGAAAGTCTTTTAATCAAAAAAAATGCATGGGAGATGGTAAATGATTTAACTATACTTTATACAAAGTCTCATTTAAAAGATAGAAATTATGAAATTGTAAAATCTCCTTTTATAGAACAAACAGTATTTAAATATACATATCCTATTTATTTTTCTTCAATTCTTTGGGGTTGGATACATATTGACTTATCATTAGACGAGTATAATAGAAAAATTAATACTATGTATGAACAATTTGTTTATTTTGCTTCTATTATGCTTTTTACTGCATTACTATTATCTTATTTTATTGCAAGAATGGTTTCAAGTCCTATTGTGAAATTAAATGAAATTACAAATGAGATTTCAAATGGTAAATTAAATATAAGAGTAGATATAAAAACTAATGATGAAATTGGAACCTTAGCAGATAGTTTTAATAAAATGGTAGATAATCTTGAACTTTCTCAAAAAGAATTAAAAAAATCCCATGATGAACTTGAAGATAGAGTAAAAGATAGAACTTTAGAACTTGAAGAGACATCAAATAAATTGACATTATTAAATGAAACTCTTGAACAAAGAGTTAATGATGAAATTGCAAAAAGACAAAAACAAGAACAGCTTTTAATTCAACAATCTAAACTTGCAGCTATGGGAGAAATGATAGGGAATATTGCACATCAATGGAGGCAACCATTAAACGCTCTTAGCTTAGTTTTACAAAATATACATTTTTCATATAAAATGGATGAGCTTAATGATGAATTTATGGATAAGTCTATTAAAAAAGCTAATTTACTTACAAATACTATGTCAAAAACAATTGATGATTTTAGAAATTTCTTTAAACCAAATAAAGAGAAAAAAGAGTTTTTACTAGATGAAGTTGTAAGTAAATCAATTACACTTATTGAATCTACGTTTAAACATTCAAATATTGAACTAGAATATAGTTATGAAAAATTAATAAATATATTTGGTTTTCCAAATGAATTTTCACAAGTAGTATTAAATATTTTAAATAATGCAAGGGATGCTTTACTTGAAAATAAAATTGAAAACGCAAGAGTTATTGTAAATACAAAGATGGATAAGAATTTTGGATATGTAATTATTAGAGATAATGCAGGTGGGATACCAAATAGTATAATAAATAAAATTTTTAATCCATACTTTACAACAAAAGAAGAAGGTAAAGGTACCGGAATAGGACTTTATATGTCAAAGACAATTATTGAAACAAATATGGATGGAAAATTGATAGTTGAAAATGTAGATGATGGTGCTGAATTTATTATTAGGGTTCCACTAGTAAAGGTTGAAAATGAAAAGTGATGATTTATATAAATATTTAAAAACGATGAATGTTTTATATGTTGAAGATGACAAAAATACACAAGAAGAATTAGAATTCTTCTTATCGAATCGGGTTAGAAATCTTTATGTGGCAAATAACGGAGATGAGGGATTTGAATTATATAAAAAATATTCTCCAGATATAGTAATTACTGATATTCAAATGCCAATTTTAAATGGTATAAAAATGTCAGCGAAGATAAAAGAATTAAATTCTTCTGTACCAATTATTGTAATAACAGCATTTAATGATTCTGATTATTTATTTGAAGCGATTAAATTAAATATCAGTGGATATTTAACAAAACCATTAGATTTAAAATTACTGATAGAAACTTTGACAAAAATATCAAAAAATATATGTTTAGATAAAGAGAATAAAGAAATTGTAAATATGTTAAAGCAGTATAAAGATATTGTAGATGAAAGATCAATTATTTCAAAAGCTGATAGAAAAGGTTTAATTACTTATGTTAATAAACCATTTGAACAAATTTCAGGTTATACAAAAGATGAATTAATTGGGAAATCTCATAATATAATCACAAACCCAAATATTGATAAATCTATATTTAAAGATTTATGGAAAACTATTAATGTAGATAAAAACCTATGGCAAGGACAAATAAGTAATATTTCAAAAAATGGTAAAGAGTATATTGTTGATATAATTGTTAAACCAATTTTAGATTTAGATGGGAATATTTTAGAATTTATATCATTATCAAATGATATTACAGATTTAGAAAATACAAAAGAGTATTTTAAATCACAAACTCAGAAAAGTGCAACAAATTTAACTGAGTCAATAAGAATTGTAAATGCATTTAAAGAAGCAATAAATGAAAGTAATATTATTTTAAGAATGGATTTAAAAAGAAATATTATATATGCAAATAATGCATTTTTTAAATTAACTGGTTTTACTAGAGATGAATTAATTGGAAAACCATATTCAATATTAAAACATTGTAATTTAACACAGGAAGAGCAAGTTGCAAAAATAGATGAGATTTTCAATGGTAGTATTTGGAAAGGAAAAATATCTAATTATAAAAAAAATGGAGAGCCCTTTCATTGTGATGTAACGATGTATCCTTTAAAAAATAAAAATGGTGAAGTAATTGAGTATATGGGAATTAGGCATGATATAACTCAAATTGAAAACCTTTATAATGAATTAGAAGAAACACAAAGAGAGATTATTTATAAACTTGGAGAAATTGGTGAAACAAGAAGTGCTGAAACAGGATATCATGTAAAAAGAGTTGCTGAATATTCAAAATTATTAGCACAAAAAATAAATTTAAGTAAAGAAGATGTAGATATTCTTTTTATCTCTTCTCCCATGCATGATATAGGAAAAGTTGGAATCCCTGATTCAATTTTAAATAAACCAGGGAAATTAACTGTAGATGAATGGAAGATTATGCAAACCCATTCTCAAATAGGTTTTAACATTTTAAAATCATCTAATAGAGCAGCATTGAGAGCAGCCGCAATTATTTCACACACTCACCATGAAAAATGGGATGGTTCAGGGTACCCTTTAGGTTTAAAAGGTGAGGATATTCATATTTTTGGAAGGATTACTGCCCTTGCTGATGTATTTGATGCACTAGGAAGTGAAAGAGTTTATAAAAAAGCATGGCCTTTAGAAAAGATATTAGAACTTTTTGAAAATGAAAAAGGTAAACATTTTGATCCATATTTAATAGATATATTTATGGAAAATCTAGATGAATTTTTGCAAATTAAAGATAAATACAAGGATTAATATGGAAAATTTTAATAAAGAATCATTTAAAGATATTACACTCTTATATGTTGAAGATGATGCAATGACATTAGAAGAAATATCATATTTTCTTGAAAAGTATGTAAAAAAACTAATAGTTGCAAAAAATGGAGAAGAGGGATTAGAACTATTTAAATTACATAATCCTGATATGGTTATAACAGATATTCAAATGCCTGTTATGAATGGTTTAGATATGGCAAAAAAAATACTTCAAATAAATCCAAGTGTTCCAATTGCTGTTACTTCTGCTTATAGTGATTCAGAGTATTTAATAAATGCAATTGAAATAGGTATTGATAAATATATACTAAAACCTGTAAATATGATGGAAGTACTAGCTGTGGTTTATAAAAGTTTACATCTAAGTTTTTCTACTAAAAATTATGAAGAATATATTCAATTTATTTTAGATAGTAATCCTACTTTTATGTTTATTATGAATTCAAATAAGGTTGAATATGCAAATAAAAATCTTTTAAATTTATTGGGTTATGAAAATGTTGAATTATTTAATGAGCAAATAAAAGAGTGTAAAGAATTATTTGAATTTGATGATTTAGTAATTGAAGATAATTATCTAGAACACATAATGAAAAATTCACATAAAAAGTTTTTAGTAAATCTAAAAAATAAAAATTGTGAAGTATATTATGATCGAAAATTTTATGTATCTTATAAATATTTTGAAACTATGAAAAAATCTGTTTTTATTTTTACAGAAGAATCTAGTTCAAATTTACTTGAAATAAATGAAATTGTAAAAGATTTAGTTGATGATATAAAAATGCCTGAGGATAGAATCAATGTAGTCAATAAGATTAATAAAATTTTAGAGTTAACAAGTAAAAGTTTATAATGAAAAATTTAAGTATAAAAATTAAACTAATAATTATCTTTATTTTAATTAAGATCCTTCCTTTATTACTTGTCGCATATATCGCATATGAAGGTGTACAAAAATTGAATTACTATTTAACGGATAGTACAAAGTTTTTATATAATCAAAGTAAGGAAATTATACTTAACACTGCAAATGCTTCAATTGAAGATAGTATTAAAAATCTTGATAAAAAATCTCAAATTTCACTTGAAAAAGTCTCTTTTGAAATAGCAAAAAATGTTGCCAGTTTCTTATATGAAAGGGATAATGACATTTTATTTTTATCAAAATTAGATTTAAATGAAAAGGTATTAAAAAATTTTTATAGTTCAAAGAAACGAGATATTATACTTCATGATAAATATTTTTATGATGATAAAACATCAACGTGGAAAACAAACGAAAATATAGAAAAAGTTAGAAATGAAGATGTAAAGTCTCTAATAAAAGACAATGAAAAAGAGTTTAATGTTGTTAATCCTTTAAATTATAATAAAAAGTCAATTCCTATTTATAAAGAGATAGCTTTTTTTGATTTAACTGGAAAAGAGAAATATAAAGTCTCTCAAATAAATAGTACTTTACAAAATATTTCAAATAAAAAGAATACATATATAAACTCAGAAGATTATTTTCAAGAAATTCAAAAACTAAAAAAAGATGAAATATATGTATCTGATGTTATTGGAGAGTATATTCCTTCAAAAATTGTTGGACCTTTTACAAAAGAAAAAGCACAAAAAGCTGGTATAGAATTTAAACCAGAAAACTATGCTTATGCAGGAAAAGAAAATCCTGTTGGAAAAGAGTTTGAAGGAATAATAAGATTTATTACACCAGTTTTTAAAAATGGTAATAAAATAGGTTTTGTCTCTTTAGCTTTAGATCATAAACATATAATGCAATTTACAGATACGGCAAATCCAACGGGAATTAACCCTGTACAAAATGTTTCAGATGCAAGTAGTGGAAATTATGCTTTTATGTGGGATTATGAAGGAAAAAATATTTCTCATCCAAGGGATTATTTTATAGTAGGATACGATAAAAATACAGGAAAAAGAGTAATGCCATGGCTTAGTTCTGATCTTGCAGAAAATTTTGAAAAATCTAATAAAAATATAAATGATTTTTTACTTGATTATCCAAAATTTCAAGAACAAAGTTTAAATAAAAAACCAAATATAAAACAATTAAAAGAAAGTGGAAATATTGCACTTGATTGTAGATATTTAAATTTCGCTCCACAATGTAGCGGTTGGATGCAAGTTACCCAAAATGGAGGATATGGCTCATTTATAATTTATTGGAGTAAAGTTTGGAAATTAACTACAGCTGCTTCTATTCCTTACTATACAGGTAAATTTAAAAATTCTAAAAGAGGTTTTGGATTTATAACAATTGGAGCAAATGTAGAAGAGTTTCATTCAGCTGCAAATGAAACTAAAAATGATGTAATTAAAATATTAAAAAATCAAACTGAAAATATGAAAGAAATTGTAAATGAAAATAAAATAGAAATTGATGCATTTATTAAATCATTGATAAATGAATTAACTGTAATTACTTTTGTGATGATAATTTTAATTGTAGTTATTGCTTTGTTAATGTCTGGATATTTAAGTAATAAAATAGATAATATATTAATTGGAACAAAAAAATTTGCGAACAATGAATTAGATTATAGAATAAGAGTGAATTCAACTGATGAAATAGGGCAATTAGAAACATCATTTAATGAAATGGCAGAAAAGATTGATAATCTTTTAAAAGAAGAAAAAAATCAAAATGAAAATTTAGAAAAAAGAGTATTAGAAGAGGTTTTAAAACAAAAAAAACAAGAACAAATACTTATTCAGCAAACTAAACTTGCAGCTATGGGTGAGATGATTTCTAATATAGCACATCAGTGGAGGCAACCTTTAAATGCATTAGGTTTAGTGATGCAAAATCTAAAGTTTTCATATGATATGGGGGAATTGGATGATAAAATTATGGATAGGTCAATAACTAAAGCTAATTTACTTACATCAAATATGTCAAAAACTATCGATGATTTTAGAAACTTTTTTAAGCCTAATAAGTTAAAAGATCTTTTTAATATTAATGATACAATTTTAAAAGCAGTTAATTTAGTAGAATCTACTTTTGAACATAATAAAATTGAGATAATAAAAGACTTGCATACAGATGAGATTAATATTCTTGGTTTTTCTAATGAGTTTTCTCAGGTAATTTTAAATATTCTTTCAAATTCAAAAGATGCTTTAATTTTTAATGAAATTAAAGATTCAAAAGTTATTATAAAAAGTTATATAAATAATGAGAATATTTTTATTACTATTGAAGATAATGCATTGGGAATTCCTATGGATATTATTGACAAGATTTTTGATCCTTACTTTACTACAAAAGAAGAGGGAAAGGGTACTGGTATTGGGTTATACATGTCTAAGATTATTATAGAAAGTAACATGAATGGTAAGATAACAGCAGAAAATAGAGATAATGGCTCTATGTTCACAATAAAAATACCAATTAAATAAATTAAAAGAAATTAATATGGAAAATATAAATAAAGAATTATTATCTAATATCACAATACTTTATGTGGAAGATGAAGAAATTATAAGGGAGCAAATTACATATTTTTTTAAAAGATTTGTAAAAAACTTTTATACTGCTTCTAATGGTTTAGAAGGAATAGAAATCTGTAAAACGATTACTCCTGATATTATTATCACAGATATCCAAATGCCTAAAATGAATGGCTTAGAAATGATTAAAGCCTTAGATATGAAAGATGTCCCTGTTATTTTAACAACTGCTTATTCAGATATTGATTATTTCTTAAAAGCAATTGAGTTAAATATAAACAAATATGTAATTAAACCAATTGATTTAATAGAATTAGTTACAAGTGTACAAGATTGTATCTATTCAAATAGATTGAGAACTAAACTTTTTGAAAAAGAAAATTTATTAAAAATTGTAGATGAAAATGTATTAATTTCAATTACAAATAAAGATGGAATTATTATAGATGCAAGTCAGGCTTTTTGTAAATTAACAGGTTATGACAAATCAGAACTAATTGGCAAAAGTCATTCAATATTAAGAGATAAAGATACTCCGGTAATCTTTTATGAAAAGCTTTGGGAAGATATTTTGTCAGGAAAAAAATTTGATGCTGAAATAAAAAATCGTAAAAAAGATGGTGAATTATATTGGGCTAAATTAACTATTACTCCTGTTTATAAAGATGGTGAGATAATAAATTTTACAGCGATTAGACAAGATATTACAAATAAGAAAAAGTTAGAACTTTTAGCAATTAAAGATGAGTTAACTGGACTTTATAATAGAAGATATTTTAATAAAATAATGGATAAAGAAATAAGAAGAGTAAAAAGAGAAAACTCTACTTTGAGTCTATTGTGTATTGATATTGATTATTTTAAAAAATACAATGATACCTTTGGACACCCTAAAGGAGATGAGGTTTTAGCATTAATTGCAACAACTTTAAAGACTTTTTGTGCAAGATCAACTGATTATGTATTTAGAATGGGTGGAGAAGAATTTTGTGTTATATATTCTGGTTCAACAATTGAAGAATCATTAGCTTATTCAAATGAATTGGTAAATAAAATATCTTTAATGAATATTGAACACAAAGATAATGAAATTCTTACTATTTCAGCTGGATTAGTAACTTTACAAGGGCAAAATATAATTGATGAAAAAACTATTTATAAATATGCTGATGATGCTTTATATGAAGCGAAGCAAAATGGGAGAAATCAAGTTATTTTATCAGAAAACTCTAAATAAGTATTGACAAATATAAATTTATTAATTATACTTAAGCACTTAAAAAACAAAAAGGAGAGTAATATGAAAATATTTGATTTTTATAATAACCATTTCATCAAAAGTGTTAACACTCTTCTGCTTCTTAATTTATCTCTCTAATTCTAATTTAGAATTATAAAAATTTATAATAAATAATCAAAAGATCTGTTTTTCTTTTTTATATAAAAAAAGATATAATAATTAATATTTTAAAAGGTAATTTTCATGGATAAAAATAAAATTATAGTATTTGATACAACATTAAGAGATGGTGAGCAAAGCCCTGGTTGTTCGATGAACACAGAAGAAAAAATTAAAGTTGCATTACAGTTAGAAAAATTAGGTGTGGATGTTATTGAGGCTGGATTCGCTGCAGCTAGTCCTGGTGATTTTGATGCGGTAAGTAGAATTGCAGAACAAGTTAAAAATTCATCAATTTGTTCTTTAAGTAGAGCAATTGAAAATGATATTAAACAATCTGGATTAGCAGTAGGAAAAGCTCCTAAACATAGAATTCATACATTTATTGCAACAAGCCCTATTCATATGCAATATAAATTAAAAATGAGCCCTGATGAAGTAATCAAAAGAGCAATTCATGCAGTGCAGTATGCAAGAACATTTGTAGATGATGTTGAGTTTTCATTAGAAGATGCAGGAAGATCTGAGATTTCATTTATGAAAGAAGTTATGGATGCTGTTATTGGTGCAGGTGCTTCAACAATTAATTTACCAGATACTGTTGGATATAGATTACCAACAGAATTAGGTGCTATGGTTAAAGAATTAAGTGCATATGCAGGTGATAGAGCGATTATTTCTGTTCATAATCATAATGATTTAGGATTAGCAACTGCAAATACTTTGGCTGCTGTATTAAATGGTGCTAGACAAATAGAAGTTACAATCAATGGATTAGGGGAGAGAGCTGGAAATTCAGCTTTAGAAGAGGCTGTAATGGCTATTAAAACTAGAAAAGATGCATTTGGAGATTTATATACAGGCATTAATACGCCTGAAATCTATGCAACTTCAAGATTAGTAGCAACAATTACAGGGGTTGAGCCACAACAAAATAAATCAATTGTTGGTAAAAATGCATTCTCTCATGAAAGTGGAATTCACCAAGATGGTGTTTTAAAACATCAAGAAACTTATGAAATTATGAAACCTGAAGATGTTGGAGTATTTAAAGAATCTACTTTAATTTTAGGTAAACATAGTGGTCGAGCAGCATTTAGAGATAAAATTGTTCATATGGGATTTGATAAAGTAAGTGATGAAGAATTAAATGCAGCATTTGAAAGATTTAAAGTTTTAGCTGATAAGAAAAAAGATGTAACTGATGATGATATTAGAATGTTAATTACTGATGAGTCGTTAAATCAAGATAAAACTTATGAGTTAGTAGGCTTACAAATCTCTGATTGTACAGCGGGTGTTCCAACTGCTGCTGTTGCAATTAAATATAAAGATCAAATAATGAAAGATGCAGCTATTGGTGATGGAACTATGGATGCAATCTTTAAAACTATTGATAGATTAACTGGATATAGTGGAGAATTAAAAGACTATAAAGTAACTTCGGTAACTGAAGGCAAAGATGCACTTGCTAAAGTAACTACAAGAGTTGTTTTTGATGAAAATTCACCATCATTTGTAGGACATGGTTTAAGTATTGATACTATGTTAGCAACTGCAAAAGCATATTTAGGAGCTTTAAACTCTTATCTTTCTCAAAAAGAAAGATTATCTAAATCAACTGAACACCAAGTTTAGAAAATTTGTAAAGTAGTTTTAAACTACTTTACTTTTAAATTATGATTACTAAACTTATAATCTCATTATCATACAAGCTTGACACATCGATTAAATATAAAAGATTTAAAGAATTCACTTATAATATTTTAGAAAATAATAGTTACAAATACAAAAAATATTTTGATTTTATGATGATATTTTTAGTTTTAAGTACTATTGGAATTTTGATATTTGAAGTAAATCATAAAAATTTAGGATATTTAAATGATTATGAGCTTTTTGCTATTATTATATTTTTAATTGAGTATATAGGTCGATTATGGATTAGTTCAGATGTACACTCTACAATTTTAGAAGACTATGAAACTTCACAGTTAATTAATAGAAAATATAAACTTCATAAATCAATATATAAAATAGTAGCTAAAAAATTTGATTTTATATTCTCACCTATGGCTATTATAGATTTACTTGCAATTTTACCTTATTATCGACCTTTAAGACTTTTAAGAATTTTTTTAATATTTAGATTATTTAAAATTTTAAGATATGCAAACTCTTTAAAAGAATTCTTACAAGTATTTAAAGAAAGAAAATTTGAGTTATTTACACTTGCACTTTTATATATAACAGCAGTATTTTTTTCCGCAACTATTATGTATATATATGAAGGTCCAGTTGGAGTTAATCCTAAAATAGAACATTTTTTTGATGCAGTTTATTGGTCTATTATAACTATTTCAACTGTTGGTTATGGTGATGTGACACCTATGACTGTTGAGGGGAAATTAGTAACTTTAATACTTATCATATCAGGCTTTTTAGTTATTGCCTTTGGTACTTCTATTATTACAACAGGGCTTTCTGATAGAATGGAAATTATAAAAGAAAATAGAGCACAAGCAGAAACTTCTAAAATGAATAATTTTACGATTGTTTGTGGATTTGGAATGATGGGACGATATTTTTGTGAAGAGTTAATGGCCGTAAATAAAAAATTTATCGTAATAGATAATGATAAAGAAGTTGTCAATTATGCTAAAAGTTTAAATTATTTAGCTATCGCTTCTGATGCTACAAGTATGCAAAATCTTGAAAGTTTAGGTATTACAAAAGGCGCAAATTCTATTATCGCTTTAACTAATGATGATGCGGTAAACTTATCAATTATTCTAAGTGCAAGAGCTTTAAGTAATGATATAAAGATAATTTCTAGGGTTAATAATAGTAGCTCAAAAAAGAAATTTGAGATTGCAGGAGTCAATGAAACTATTTTATTCAACGATGTAAGTGCCTTTGTTGCTTCTGAATATATAGGTCAACCAGTAGCTTTTGAAGCTATTGATGGGATTTTATTAAATAAAGATATAAATGCGATTTTAGATGAAGTTGAAGTTTTAGATGAATCAAAAATTATTGGTAGAAATATAAATCTAATTAACTTTAAAAATTATAATTTAACTCTACTTGGAATTATTAACTCAAAGAATCTTGAAGAGTTTATTTTTAATCCAACTACTGTAGATTATTTAGTTAAAAAAAATGATATATTAGTTGTAATTGGATTTAAAAGTTCAGTTTCACAATTAAAAGCTGATTTAATTAATTTAGATTTTAGGAGTTAATATGTCAAAAGTAATAATCTATGGATATAGTAACTTAGGTGAGAAAATAGCTAAAATTTTAAAACAATTAAATTATGAAATAATAATTGTGGATTTTCATGAAGAAAACTATAATAAAGCACTGAAAGATGGTTTTTTTTCTTATAAAAAAGAGTTATTAGAAGATGAAGAACTAATAGAGATTGGAATTGAAAATAATGTAAAAGCCTTTTATTGTGTAACAGATTCTCCTAATAATAATTTTTTTGTAACACTTTCAGCAAGAAATTTGAATAAAAATATTAAAATAATATCTAAAGCAGGAAGCAAACAAGACAGTAAAAAAATGTATCTAGCTGGTGCAACTAAAGTTATTAATCCCTATGAAATAGGAGCGTTAAGAATTTTTAGACTTTTAGAAAAACCCATAATTTCTCATGTTTTAGACAAAATATTATTTGGTAAAAGTGATTTAAATATAGAAGAATTTACTATTAGAAATGGTTCTTGTGTTAATAATAAATACCTAAAAGAGTTTGATTTTTCAAGTGAATTTAATATTATCATTATAGGTATTTCAGATAAAGAATTAGGAGAAGAGTTTATTTTTAATTCACATAGTAAAGATCATAAAATTGATGTAGGAGACACTTTGGTAGCAATAGGTTATAAAGAAAATTTAGTAAAATTTGGTGAATATATAAAAGGAGTAAATTAAGATTATGATGCAGTTTAATTTTTTTCTTAAACTTTTAAAGGAGTCTTTTAGGGATTTACTTCCAATTATTGTTGTAATACTATTTTTCCAATTAGCTATTATTCAAACTGTTCCTGAAGATTGGGTTAGCACTGCAATTGGTTTAGGAATTGTAGGAGTAGGTCTTGCAATATTTTTACAAGGACTTGAAATTGGTGTATTTCCTGTTGGTGAAGGATTAGCAAGGGATTTTGCAAAATCTGGTTGGGTAACTTGGATTTTAATATTTGGATTTCTAATTGGTTTTGGAACAACTATTGCAGAACCAGCTCTTGCTGTAATTGCCGATAAAGCAGCTTCCATTTCAAGTGGAAGGATTGATTCAACAATTCTAAGATTTGTAGTTGCAGGTTCTGTTGGATTCGCTATTTTATTAGGTGTATTTAGAATTATAAAAGGCCATCCTATTCACTATTATATTATAGTTGGATATCTTTTAGTTGTAAGTGTTACATTCTTTGCCCCACAAGAAATTATTGGACTTGCATATGACCTTGGAGGAGTTACAACTTCAACTGTAACTGTACCTTTAGTTGCAGCTCTTGGTATTGGACTAGCTTCTAATATTAAAGGAAGAAATCCAGTTATTGATGGATTTGGTTTAATCGCTTTTGCTTCATTAACACCTATGATTTTTGTACAGATTTATGGAATTGCAGTTTATAATTTAGTTGATGCAAAATCAGTAGCTGATGTTGTTGTTCAAGCAACTGTTTCTGTTCCAACAGAGATATCAATTTCAAGTGTAATTACAGGTTTAATTTCAGTAATTAAAGATGTCGTTCCTATTTTAGTAATTATTCTATTTTTTCAATATGGAGTTCTTAAAAAACCAATTTATAATATTAAAACAGTATTTTTAGGATTTGTTTTAGTAATTATTGGTTTATATGCATTTATTCTTGGTCTTGAAATGGGGCTATTCTCACTTGGTGAGACAATGGCATATCAACTTACAAAATCACAATCAGTATTAATGATTTATGCATTTGCTTTTGCAATTGGATTTTCAACTACTATGGCTGAACCTGCACTTATGGCTATTGCTAAAAAAGCAAAAGAGATAAGTGACGGAAAAGTAAATGATTTTGCATTAAGACTTTTTGTTGCAGCAGGTGTTGCAATTGGTATTGCTTTAGGTGCATTTAGAATCGTAGATGGTGGACATATTCATTACTATATTATTGTTGGATATATGGTTGTAATTATATTAACCTTTATAGCTCCAAAATATATTATTCCTATTGCTTATGATAGTGGAGGGGTTACAACTTCAACTGTAACTGTACCATTAGTTGCCGCACTTGGAATTGGACTTGCTACAAATATTGAAGGAAGAAGTCCACTAATTGATGGATTTGGACTTATTGCATTTGCTTCATTATTTCCAATGATTACAGTTATGCTTTATGGGATATTAACTGAGAAATTTGGAGTTAAATCTGATACTCAAATTGAAAAAGAAGAGTTACTTCATGATGCTTTAGTCGATGCTGAAAATATGGATTTAGCAACAGTTAATATTGATGGTTCAAAAGTGAGACACTCTTTATCTTTACAATTTTCAGCAGTTGTAATAATAGTACCTGAGGATAAAAGACTTGATGCAATAGCTGCTGCTCATAAAGCAGGAGCTTCTGGTGTTACAGTTTTAAGAGCAGATGGTATTGGACTTGAAGAGATGGCAAACTTCTATAGAACATCTTTTGAAGCAAATGATGCAATGTTACTTTTCCTTTTACCACAGCATTTAGTAAATGAAGTTATAAAATCTATTATTCATTCACTTCATATTACAACAACAGGAAAAGGTGTAGCTTTTGCTTTTCCTTTATCTCATATGAAAGGTATTTCTTTAACAAAAGAGGATATTTTTAGAGAAAAAGCTTATCAAGTAAATATAAATAAAGATGAACCAATTAGATGTGTTGGTGATGAAATGGATGATGATTATGAATCAGGCGAACAACTTAGCGCAACTACAAAATAGTATTAATACAGGGAATCCTGTATTAATATATTTCTCAGGTGAGAATTGTTCAGTTTGCAAAGTTTTAAAACCTAAAATTGAAGCTGAAGTATCACAAAATTTCCCCAAATTTGAACTTTTTGAAGTAAAAACTGATTTACATAAAGAGCTTACAAGCCACTTTACGGTATTTTCAATTCCTACTACTTTAATCTTTTTTGATAAAAAAGAATTTAGACGAGTTGGTAGAAATATGAGTGTCTCTTTATTTATAGAAGAGTTAAAACGTCCATATAATTTAATGTGTGAGTAAAAATGAAAAGAACCCTATTGATTTTTTTAATTATATTTATTGTAATGCAATTTATTCAACCAAGCAAAGAAAATTTTGCAGTTGAAAAAAACTTAGAAATTAAAGTAAATAATGAAGAAGTGATGAATATATTTAAAACTTCTTGTTATGACTGTCACTCAAATCAAGCCTTATGGCCTTGGTATTCAAATATTGCACCTTTTTCGTGGGTAATTGCAAATCACGTAAATACAGGAAGAAAAGCTTTAAATTTCTCTACTTGGGAAAATTATAATGATGAAGAAAAAAAAGAGAATTTAAAGGATATATACAGAACAGTATATGCAGCAATGCCACTTCATAGTTATTTATGGATTCATGAAGATGCAAATCTTACAAAAGAACAAAGAAGTTTAGTTAGGGATTGGACAGGAGTTAGAAAATAGTGAGAGAAGAAGTATCAGAACTTTTAGCAGATAAAAAAACATTATTAACAACGACATACTTTAAACTTCAAAAATTGTTTGAGAAAAAGTACGGACCTAATACCGTAGTTTTGATGGAAATAGGAACATTTTTTGAAGTTTATGAGGTTAATAATGATGAAGAACAAATAGGAAAAGCAAAAGAGATTGCTGAACTTTTAAATATTCAATTAACTAGAAAAAATAAAACTATACTTGAAAACTCAAAAGAAAATCCTATTATGGCAGGTGTTCCTGCAATATCACTTGAAAAACATTTAGCAAGAATAATAGGTGAACAAAAATACACAGTAGTACTTATAAAACAAAAAGGTGTCCCACCAAATGTAAGTAGATATCTTGATACGGTTGTAAGCCCAGGAACTAACTTTGATTTTGTAATTGACCAAGATGAAAATAATATCACTTCACTTTTGATTGATCAAATAAGAGGTATATATCTTGTTGGATACAGTGCAATTGATGTAACAACAGGTAAGTGTTATTATAATGAAGTTCACGGAACTAGCGAAGATAAATTTTATGCTTTAGATGAAGTATTTAATTATATGAATATGCATAAAACAAATGAGATAATTGTAAGTTTTGCAGACAAAAATATAAATCAAAAAGAAGTGATTGATTATTTAGAACTCTCTTTGAAAACTTTTCATATAGGTTCATTTAGACCAAAAATATCTTATCAAAATGAATTATTTAAAAATGTATTTAATATCCAATCACTTTTAACAGCAATTGAACATCTTGATATGGAAAGAGTTCCGTTAAGTACAGAATCTCTTGCTGTATTAATTGATTTTGTTATAGGACATGATTCAAATATTATTCAAAAGTTATCATTTCCTATAAAACTTGATATTAGTAGATATATATATCTTGGAAATAATGCCTTGGAACAATTAAATATAATAGAAACTACTCATAATCCAAGTTTGATAAAATTAATGAATAATACATCAACAGCAATGGGAAAAAGA
>Ga0193958_1000355_pt1 | contig 17791 bp, 10 predicted proteins | sample FB_1_MG_FD_140320 | JGI IMG/M metagenome (GOLD analysis project Ga0193958, IMG submission 140320) | Microbial mat bacterial communities from the Broadkill River, Lewes, Delaware, United States - FB_1_MG | ecosystem: Environmental > Aquatic > Freshwater > River > Microbial mats | place: USA...
AGTAATGCTATTGAAAAAGAGAGAGGGATTACGATTCTTTCTAAAAATACAGCTATTGATTATGAAGGTGTAAGAATTAACATCATCGACACTCCGGGACACGCTGATTTTGGTGGAGAAGTTGAGAGGGTTTTAAAAATGGTTGATTCTGTTTTATTACTTGTTGATGCTCAAGAAGGTGTTATGCCTCAAACAAAATTCGTTGTTAAAAAAGCGCTTCAATTAGGTCATAGACCAATCGTTGTTATTAACAAAATTGACAAACCAGGTGGAGATCCAGATAGAGTTGTTGATGAAGTATTTGATCTTTTTGACCAAATGGGTGCAACTGAAGAGCAATTAGAATTCCCTGTTGTTTATGCAGCAGCTAGAGATGGTTATGCAAAACTTTCTTTAGATGAGCCAAATGAAAATTTAATTCCATTATTTACTACTATTTTAAATGAAGTACCAAAACCAAAAGGTGATGATGAAAATGGATTACAACTTCAAGTATTTACACTTGACTATGATAACTTCATTGGTAAAATTGGTATTGCTAGAATCTTTAACGGTACAATCTCTATGGGAGAGACTGTATTATTAGTTAAAGCTGATGGTGAAAAAATCAAAGGTAGAGTTTCTAAACTAATTGGTTTTAAAGGTGTTGATAGATTTGATATTAAAACTGCTGGTACTGGTGACATTGTTGCTGTTGCTGGTTTTGAAACTATTGATGTTGGTGATTCACTTTGTGATCCAACAAACCCAATGCCACTTGATCCTATGCATATTGAAGAGCCAACACTATCTGTAACATTTGCAGTAAATGATTCTCCATTAGCTGGAACTGAAGGTAAATTTGTTACTTCAAATAAAATCAACGAAAGATTAGCAGCTGAAATGAATACTAATATTGCTATGAATTATGAGCAAATTGGTGAAGGTAAATTTAAAGTTAACGGAAGAGGTGAGCTTCAAATTTGTATCTTAGCTGAAAATATGAGAAGAGAAGGTTTTGAGTTCTGTATTGGAAGACCTGAAGTTATTACTAAAGAAGAAAATGGTGTTAAAATGGAACCATTTGAGCATTTAGTTATTGATACACCTGATGAGTTCTCTGGAGCTATTATTGAAAAATTAGGAAAAAGAAAAGCTAATATGACTAATATGGTACCAATGGGTGCTGGTTATACAAGATTAGAGTTTGAAATTCCTGCAAGAGGATTAATTGGTATTAGAACTGAGTTCTTAACTGAAACTAAAGGTGAGGGTGTTATGAATCACTCATTCTTAGAGTTTAGACCATATTCAGGTGTTGTTGAATCTAGAAAATATGGAGCTTTAGTTTCTATGGAAGCTGGAGAAGCTGTTGGTTATTCAATTTTCAACTTACAAGATAGAGGAATTATGTTCGTTAAACCTCAAGATAAAGTATATGTTGGTATGGTAATTGGTGAGCATGCAAAAGGAAATGACTTAGATGTTAACCCAACTAAAGGTAAACAACAATCAAATGTTAGATCATCAGGTGCTGATGAAGCTATTAAATTAGTTCCACCAAGAAATATGTCATTAGAGAATGCCTTAGAATGGATTGAAGATGATGAATTAGTTGAAGTTACTCCGCTTTCTGTAAGAACAAGAAAAAGAGAATTAGATCCAACAGTTAGAAAAAGAACTGCAAAAAAAGAGAAATTCTCTTAGGAATTTCTTATAAAAATTACTTATAATTAGTAATTATTGTTATTAAAAGGTAGAAAAGTTTGACTTTTCTACCTTTTTTTTTACTTTCTATCAAAATGTCATATTTTATACTATACAATTAAACTCTTTCCTTCTGTATATAAAATAAACAGCTAAATTTGAAATAGATACATATATTTATTACTTATTTATATAAATAGTACTAGAATTTAGTGATGTAGGAGGTGTACATTGATAAATGAACAAAATGTAAATGCTATCTTTGATGAAATTTTCTTAACTCAAGATAGACAGAAGATAAACGAATTCCAAGTATACATGGATAAATTTGCGGTAAATTTCAATCTTTATAAAGATGGAAATTTTATAGAGAGATCTCTTCCTTTTGATGTAATTCCTAGAATTATAGATTCAAAAGAATTTGATAAGTTAGACAAAGGTCTTAGTCAAAGAATAAAAGCTTTAAATCTTTTTCTTGAAGATTTATATACTACAAAAAACATAGTTAAAGATAAAATCATTCCTGAAGAATTTATCTATCAAGCCAAAGGCTACTTAAAAGAGCTCCATGGTTATTCACCTTCTAAAAAAATAAGAACACACATAAATGGTATTGATTTAGTAAAAGATACTGTAACTGATGATTGGGTTATTTTAGAAGATAATTTAAGAGTTCCAAGTGGAGCTAGTTATCCTTTATCTATAAGAGATACTTATAGGAAAATATATCCAGACTTTTTTGAAAAACTGAAGATTCAGCCAATAAAAGAGTACCCTTCAATATTAAGAGAATCTATGGACTATGTTAACTGTGGTGGAATAAATGTTGTTTTAACTCCAGGAAGATTTAACTCTGCATATTATGAACACGCATATCTTGCAAAAAAAATTGGTGCACAATTAGTAAGAAATAGTGAGTTAGTTGTAAAAGATAAAGTTCTTTATTTTAAAAATTTCAATGGTAAAGAAATAAAAGTTGGCTCTGTTTATAGAAGATTAGATGATGAGTTTTTAGATCCAAAATTCTTCAATGAAGAGAGTTTAATTGGAGTTCCTGGAATCATGGAAGCATATCTTGCTGGTAATGTTGCGTTGATGAATGCACCAGGAAATGGAGTTGCTGATGATAAAGGTATTTACTATTTTGTTCCTAAAATGATTAAATATTATTTAGGAGAAGAACCTATTCTAAAAAATGCACCAACATATTTACCATATTTTGAAGATGATAAAAAATATGTATTTGATAATATTGAAAAATTAGTTATTAAAGATGTAGCGGAAGCTGGTGGATATGGTGTTATGTTTGGTCATGCTATGTCAAAAATTCAACTTGAAGATTTAAAAACTATTATTAATGCAAACCCAAGAAGATTTATTGCTCAAGAGTTAGTAGAATTCTATGATGAAGATTGTTGTATTAATGGAGAAATAGTTGAGAGAAAAGCAGATTTTAGAGCATATGTAGTAATGGCTGAAGAACCAAAAGTTTGGAAATGTGGATTAACAAGATATGCAATGGAAGCTGGTAATTATTTAGTTAATTCATCACAAGGTGGTGGATTTAAAGATACTTGGGTTATGGAGGCATAGTATGGAGCAATTATTAACAGCAAATGTAGCAACAAACTTATATTGGTTTGGTAGATATTTAGAGAGAATTGAAGCTACACTTTTAGAAGTAGTTTCTAATTTTGACAGAATTATTGATATAGATAAGGATGCAGGCAAGAAGTATTATGAAAAATTTGGAATTGAAATAGAATATAAAAATGCTAAGGATTTTCTTGAAATAGCTATTTTTGGTGAACACTCTTCAAATTTACATACCTTGATGGATTTAGCAAGAGAAAATGCAATTATTTGCAGAACAAATATGTACACAGAGGCATTTGGTTCTGTAATAGAATTAGCTGATTTATTAAAACATGGAAATCATAGTACTGTATCAATAGATTGTAGATTTATAGACCATGTTTTATCTTTAATTAGTGAAATTTGGGGAGAATTAACAAGAAGACAAAAAAGAAATACAAGCGACTACTTTATCAGACTTGGTAAGTTAGTTGAAAAAGTTGATTTTCATTTACGTTTAGGTAGAGAGAAAGAATTTTCATTAGTTGTTATGGAGGAAATAGATACAATAGTTAAAATTTTAGCTCCAGATGCTCAATTCACTCCCCATGATGAAAACGATTCCCATGAGGTAATATTAAATTCAATAAATGCTAAGATTAATAAAATTATAGTCGAGGAATAATGAAAACAACTGAAATATTTAGTTCAGATTTACCCGTAGGTGAAAAACTTTCTATTAGAAGAACAAGGTTTGAACCTACATCTAAAAAAGATAAGAAGCTAAAAAGAATTTCTATTGTAAGTGGAATACATGGAGATGAACTTGAAGGTCAATTGGTTATATATTTATTAGCTGATTGGTTAAATAAAAATAGTGAAAAACTAAATGGAATAGTTGATATTTACCCTGCTGTTAATTCTTTGGGTGTTGATACTATTACTAGAGGATTTCCTTTGTATGATGTAGATTTAAACAGAACTTTTCCAGGAAGTGCAAATGAATTTTTGCCTGGTCAAGTTGTGTATGCACTTTCTCAAGATATTAAAGGAAGTGATATTGCTATTGATATTCATTCAAGTAATATCTTTTTAAGAGAAATTCCACAAATTAGAATTAATAAAGAGTTCTCAAAATCAACACTTCCTTTGGCAAAAGAATTAAATTGTGATTTTATATGGATTCATGATGCTGTAACAGTACTAGAATCTACTTTCTCGCATACACTTAACTCAATGGGTACAAAAACATTAGTTGTTGAAATGGGTGTAGGTATGAGACTTACAAAAGAGTATGGACATCAACTATTAATTGGTATTTTAAACCTTATGAAAAAAGAGGGAATGATTGATATAAAAGATGATTTTGTAACAAGGGAAGCTTTTAACTCTGAAGTTGGAGAAGTATTTTATTTAAATGCTCCTAAAAGTGGTCTATTTGTGCCAGCTCTTGATCACTGTGCAATTATTAAAAAAGATCAAAAAATTGGTGATATTGTTGATCCTTTAACTGGAACTATTCATTGTGAATTAACAGCACCCTCAAATGGAATTTTATTTACTTTACGGGAATATCCAGTTGTTTATGAAGGCTCACTATTAGCTAGAATTTTTGGAGAAAACAGTGAAAAAAATTGAAATCTTAAGAATTGAATCTTTAAGTAGAGCTCCTTTAGTTGTTGAAGGCTATTTTTTTGAAGGTAGTGATCCTAAAGCTCCTAGTGTTGCAATAGTTGGTGCAATGGGTGGTGACGCTATTTTGCCTTTATATTGTGCTTCAAGTATGGTTGATTTTTTTAAAAATAGAATTGAAAAAAATAATATTAAAGGTAATGTTTTAATTATTCCTTCTATTAATCATTATGCTTTAAATATTGGTAAAAAGTTTTGGCCCTTAGATAATACAGATTTAAATATGATGTTTCCTGGATATGAGTTAGGTGAAACAACACAAAGAATTGCAAAAAAAGTATTTGATGCAATTGGTGGATATGATTATGGAATTATTTTAGAAAAACGTCCTGATCCCGCAAATTGTTTACCATATATCAAATTGTATAAAAGTGGATATGAAGATTTAAAAGCTGCTAAGAAATTTGGTTTTAAAATTATTCACCATAGAAAAATGAAATCAATTGATACGGTTACTTTACAGTATAACTGGCAACTTTGGGGAACTAAAGCTTTTTCAATTGTTTGTTCTAATGATAACCAAATTGACAAAAGAATTTCTAGTCAAATAAATCAAGCGATGATTAGATTTATGGATAAAACTAAGATTATTGATTATCATATTTTTAATGGTTATGAATCAACAGTTATAAATAGAGAAACTATAGAAGTTATGAAAGCTGTTAAAAGTGGTATCTTTGTACCAAAGGAAATTTCAGGTAATTATGTTTCAAAAGATCAAATAATTGGTGAGGTTGTTCATTCTTTAGAAGGAAATGTAATTCATGAGTTTTTATCGCCATGTAATGGAATGATTACTTGTGTTTATAGTAATTCATTAATATATGAAAATGCAGTAGCTTTCAGAGTCGCTAAAATTGGTTAGCTTGACTCTGAGATTGAATTTGTTGTATCTGTTCTTGTTGGGTCTTTAAAGTCTCTTTTTCTTCTATCTCTTCAAGTCTTTGAACATTTACTTTGACCCCTAGCATACTATTACCACTACTTTGAACTACTCCTTTTAATGGAGCAATATCTAAATAATCTCTTCCATACCCTAAAATTATATATTCTTCATTTGGTATTTTATTATTTGTTGGGTCAAAATCAGCCCATCCAAAACTTGGGATATAAACAGAAAACCAAGCATGAGAAGCATCAACTCCAAATAGTTTTTTTTCACCCTCAGGTGGTAAAGTTTGAATATAGCCACTTATATATCTAGTTGGAATTCCAATGCTTCTAAGAGCTGCAATTGCAAATTGAGCAAAATCTTGACATACACCTTTTTTTGCTTCGAATATTTCATCAATAGGTGTTGTTACATTACTAAATCCAGATACAAATTTAAAATCTGTAAATATTCTTTTCATAAATTCATTTGTTGCCTCAAATAAATTTCTATCATCTTTGAATGATTCAAGAGCATAGTTTTTTATTTGTTCACTTGCGCTTGGAATGGATTCTGTTTCAAATAAATATTGTTTTGCAAGAACATCTTCACTATTAAATTTTGATAATCTCTCTTTTGCTTCTTTAAATGTGATTTTACACTCTTTTAACTCTTTGATTTGTTTGTCAATTTCTTCTTTGATTCTTTCAACTTTTGAAATGGCAGTTACACTTAGAGTCTTATGGGCTTCTCTAATTAACATAAAGTTATTAGTATTTTCAAAATAATCAATATATTCACTTGCCTCATAAGGGGTAGGGCTAATTTGTAAATTGTGTTCTAATAAAGTTTGAGTAGAACAATTTTTTGGTTTTAATCTTGCTATATTATGACTAAATGTTACAAGTGCTGCATATTCGAATTTTGTTTCGTGGTATATTTCATAAATCATTGTTTACTCGTCATAGTGTGAAAAATATGTTTTAGTTAGCTCTTCTGATGTTTGAGCTAAATGGTCTGAAATCTTAGATAAAAAATTATCAAGTTCTTTATAGATAAATTCATCATCAGGAGTTTCTAAAAGTTTTTTAGTTGTTGATAGTTTTAACATAGAATAAGATTTAAATATTGGTTCTTCAAAACTGCTAAGATGTGAACTTTTAGCATCTCTTGGCAGTTCTTTTAGATTTGATAATAACTCTTCAATAATATATATTAATGATTTTGGATATTTTGTATTAAATAATAAAAACTCTAAGACATTTTCTAGTTCTAATGTTGACTTATAATATGCTCTATAAGAGTTATAACTTTCATAAGAGTTTAGCATAGAATCTAAAATATCATACTCTAAAATCATATCAAGTTTATTTGTTAGAAGTGATCTTAATTTTGATATTAAAAGTTGAGAAATCTCTATTTTGCAGCCAATATCATATAAAATTAGCCCTTGCTCTTTAAATATACTTTCATCAATCAACTCTTTATAAGCCATAAGATAAATAAGAAGATTATCAAGTTCGATGATATGTTCTCTGTTTGTTATCATTTGTCTTCTATTATAAGATGACCAGTCTTTTTGCATTTTTTCAAATATTCTCCAAGCTTCCATTGTTAGAAGATTTTTTACATTAGCATTTATATTTGCAAGTAAATTTAAAGAAAAAGATAATGTACCAGATCGATTGCTATTTTGAATTAAATCAGTAATTTCAACAATGGGTTTTATTTCTTTCTCTGCAAGAAAACCAGGGTAAGTCATTGATAGATGTGTTAGTGCTGTATTTAGTATTTTAGTTGCTTCTTTTGCATTTGTATTATCATCGTATCTATTTATATTTAACATACTTTTTAGATTAAATCGAATCATTCTTGCTGTTGTAATAGCTCTATTTAAATATCTTCCAAGCCAGAAAAGGTTTTCAGCTGTTTTTGTAGAGATATTTTCCAATCTAGTATCAATAAATTCTCTATTTTTAAATATATTAATACCACTAATATCTTCGCTTTTACCTAAAATCCATAAATCTTTACTTGTTCCACCTTTTTGATTGGATACAACTAATGAATCTTTTTTAGCTGAAACACGAACTAAACCACTTGGCATAATTTCAAATTCATTATTATCTAAATATCCAAATGCTCTAATTACTGCATTTCTAGGTTCAATTTTATTTTTATGATATGAAGGTATTGTTGAAAAATCAATGATTTCTTGACCTACATAATAATGAGGGTTTTTATTCATTTTTTTAGTTAGAACAATAATCTCTTCATCAGTTAATTGATTTCCAAAATATACTTCCATATTGTCAGTTTTATCAATTTTTTTAATCATCAATGTTTTTAAATTTTTGATTACAAAATCAAGCTCTTTTTTTTGCCCACACCACCATGTTGCTATTTGGGGTAAAATTAATTCTTCATCAAGTAAAAATTTGGCGATATTTTTCATAAATGGATTTAATCCGATATTTTCAAGTATTCCTACTCCAATAGGATTTATCATAGAAATATTATCTTCTCTTGCAACATTTACAAAACCTGCAACTCCCAATTGAGAATTATTTCTAAGTTCTAGAGGGTCACAATAATTCGAATCAACTCTTCTTATAACTGCATCCACTTTTTTAAGGCCACTTAAACTTTTTAGCCATAATTGGTTGTTTTTAGTTAATAAATCTTCACCTTGAACAAGTGTTAAATCTAAAAATGAACTAAGATAAGAGTGTTCAAAATATGTTTCATTGTGAGGACCTGGAGTTAAAAGAGTAATTAATGGATGGTCACTTTTTTTAGAAGCAACCTTTTTTAACATATTTTTAAACCCTTCAATAAATTTTGCAACTTTTAAAATTTCAACATTTGGGTATAAATCATTTAACATTGAGTTCATTGTAAGTCTATTTTCTATTGCATAACCTAGACCCGAGGGTGATTGTGTTCTATCATTTATTACCCAAAATTTACCATTTGGACCTCTACTAATATCAGCTGCGTAATATCTCATAGTGTAATATTCCAAATTTTTAAAGTTAAAAACTTCTGGAATAAAACTCTTATGACCAAAGATAATTTCAGCAGGTACAATTCCTTCTTTTATTAATCTTTGTTCAGTATATAAATCTTTGAAAATAAGGTTTAAAAGCTTGGCTCTTTGTTTTAAACCTTTAGTTATAGTTTCCCATTCTTCATTTTTTAGAACAAATGGAATAGGATCTAGATTCCATCTTCTATTTGTTCCATCAGGGTCATTATAGATATTATATGTAACCCCATTATCTTCAAGTCTCCAATCAATTTCTGTTTGTTTTTGTTCTAGTTGTTTTAGTCCAGCTTTTTCAAGATTATCAACAATTTCTTTCCATTGTTCTCTTACATTACAATCTTGATCAAATATTTCATCAAATGATGATTCTAATTTACAACTATCAAAAATTGACATCTACTTTTTTATCCACCTTTGTCTTAAATCTAATGTATGAGGGTACTCTTTATTTTTTGGCATCTCTTTGAAGTAAAGTTTTTTACTTCCTTTTGTGCTTGTCATTGTTCTAGTTGCTTCTACTGCAAAAATAGAATTTGCTTCTCCACCAAGTTCTGGTTGATATGCTTCAACTTCACCTTGAGTATGATTGAAGTCCCAATATCTATTTATTCTTCTAGATTCTGCTTCGAAAGAGTTTACTGGGAATGTATCATAACTTCTTCCACCTGGGTGTGAAACGAAGTAATTAAATCCACCAATAGACCTTGTATTCCATTTATCTATTATATCAAAAGTTAAAGGTGTATCTACTTTAATAGTTGGATGAAGTGCCGACCATGGTTGCCATGCTTTGTATCTAACACCTGCAACATACTCACCTTCAACATCAGTTGCACTAAGTGGAACTTGAACACCATTACAAGAGATAATATATCTTTCATGATTAAAGTTTTCGATTTTTATTTGTAATCTTTCAACTGATGAATCAACATATCTAGCTGTTCCTTGACTTCCTGATTCTTCACCAAGAACATGCCAAGGCTCAATAGCTGATCTAATTTCAACAGGCATTCCTTCAACCATAGTCATACCATGTAATGGGAACCTAAATTCAAAGAATGGATCAAACCAATCAAGTTTAAATTCATATCCTTCATCATTTAAATACTGAACAACACTTCTAATATCCTCTTTTACATAATGTTCAAGTAAAAATTTATCATGAAGTCTTGTTCCCCATCTAACTAAATCATGTTTATATGGTCTTTTCCAAAAACATGAAACTAAAGCTCGTACAAGTAGCATTTGTAAAAGCGCCATTTGAGAGTGAGGTGGCATATCAAAGGCTCTAAGCTCTAAAATACCAAGTCTACCTGTACTGCTATCAGGAGAGTATAATTTATCTATACAAAATTCACTTCTATGAGTATTTCCAGTGATATCAGTTAACATATGTCTAAATAATCTATCTGTTAACCAAAAAGGAACATCTCCTTCTTCTGGAATTTGTGAAAAGGCAATTTCAAGTTCATATAGATTTTCAACTCTTCCTTCATCAACTCTTGGAGCTTGTGAAGTTGGTCCTATAAATGCTCCTGAGAATAAATATGAAAGTCCTGGATGGTGTTGCCAAAATGTGATTAGACTTCTAAGAAGTTGAGGGTTCCTTAAAAGAGGAGAATCACTAGGTTCTAAAGCTCCAATAGTAACATGGTTACCACCACCTGTTCCTGTATGTCTTCCATCAATCATAAACTTTTCAGTACCAAGTCTACATTGCCTTGCATCTTCATAAAGGGAAAGTAAGTTATCACTTAACATTTTCCAAGAAGTTGCTGGTTGGATATTAACTTCAATAACACCTGGATCTGGAGTAACTTTAATTCTATCAGTTCTTAAATCATGTGGTGGCTCATAACCTTCTATGATTACAGCTAAGTCTAATCTTTTTGCAGTCTCTTCAATAGATGCAATTAAATCTAAGAATACTTCTGTTTTATCTATAGGAGGAAGGAAAATACAAAGTTTTTCATCTCTTACTTCAATAGAAAGAGCAGTTCTTACAAAAGCTTCATACTTATTTTTAATAGTAGTTTTTTTACTCATTTTTTTAGCTCTTTTTTGAACAGAACTAATATATTCTCCAAGTGCTGGATAAGAAGCAAATAAATCAGGCTCAAAACTTTCTTCAAGTTCAATTTGAGGTTTTACTATTAAAGATTCTAAAGGAAGTCTAAGTCCTAAAGGAGAATTTCCAGCTCCTAAGAAAAGATGACCACGTCTAAATTCCCATTTTGAAGTAATCCATTTTGTTGCACCAAAATTTATAGGAAGCACATATCCTACTTCTTTATTTAAGCCTTTACTTAATTTTTCAGCAATTGTTCTTCTTTCTAAGGGATCATCTAAATTAAATTCCATTGGATCAATATCTAAAGGAAGTTCAGCTTCTTTCATAATATAATAAATTGGATCTTCAAAAGCTGGTATCACATTTTCATCACTTACTCCTAAAACCAAAGAAAGTGTTGAAATAAAGTTTTTCGCATCATCTGTTGTATATGGATAAGTTTTATTCATATCTGCAAGCAAGTCTGGATTTTCCCAAACTGGCTTGCCATCTTTTCTCCAAAAAATAGTTGTTTGCCATCTTGGAAGTGGCTCCCCTGGATACCATTTACCTTGAGCATGGTGAAGTAATCCACCTGTAGTACTTGAATTTAGAAGTCTTCTTGATAGATTATTGGCTAACTCTCTTTTATGAGGGCCATCAGCTTCACTATTCCATTGAGCAGATTCCATATCATCAATAGATACAAATGTAGGCTCTCCTCCCATTGTAAGTCTTACATCATTTTTTTCTAAATCTTCATCAACTTTGAATCCAAGTTTATAAATAGCATCCCATTGATCTTCTCTATATGGTTTTGTAACCCTTGGCGATTCAAAAATTCTTGTAACACTATTATCAAAGAAAAATTCTGTTTCACATTTATCACTAAATCCTTCAATAGCGTGAGCACTATTATAGTGAGGAGTACAAGCAAGAGGAATATGACCTTCCCCTGCAAATAATCCACTTGTACTATCAAGACCTACCCAACCAGCACCAGGAATATAAACTTCCGTCCAAGCGTGTAAATCTGTAAAATCTTTTTCAGGACCACTTGGGCCATCAAGAGATTTAACATCTGCTGTTAATTGAACTAAATATCCAGATACAAATCTAGCAGCAAGACCTAAGTGTCTTAATACTTGAACAAAAAGCCAAGCAGAATCTCTACAAGAACCTAGTTTCTTTTCTAAAGTTGTTTTTGTACTTTGAACACCTGGTTCTAGTCTTACTGTATAGTTTACAAATTGGTTGATTTTTTGATTTACTTCAACTAAAAAATCAATAATTGGTTTTTCTGATTTATCAATACTTTGTACAAACTCTTTTAAAAGTTTGCCTTTTTCATCAATTTTCAAATAAGGTTTTAACTCTTTTTTTAACTCTTTTTTATATACAAAAGGATAGTTTGTGGCACTCTCTTCAACAAAGAAATCAAAAGGATTTAATGTAATTAAATCTGCAATTATTTCAACATCAATAGAAAATTCGTCCGTTTTTTCTGGAAAAACTAATCTTGCCATATAGTTTCCAAATGGATCTTGCTGCCAATTTAAGAAATGATTTTCTGGTTTTATTTTTAAAGAATAAGCTTCAATAGGTGTTCTACTGTGAGGAGCTGGTCTTAACCTGATAATATGCGGAGATAGAGAAATTTTTCTATCATACTTGTAAGCAGTTTTGTGTGAAATAACAACTTTTAAAGACATTATAAATCCTTGTTTATTTAACTAAGATTCATTATACAAGAATAATTAATTTGTTTTCTTTAAAGACTGTATATAAGAAATACAGTTTAGCCATAGATGTTTAAAAAATATTTTATGAAAGTTTTAAAAGTGTAATTTCACTACTAGCACCCAATCTCATAGGTGGTCCCCAAAACCCTGTTCCTTTATTTACATAAATCTGAGTTGTAGAATTATGTTGATGTAATCCTCTTACATAGGGTTGTTGTAGTTTTACTAAATAATTAAAAGGAAAAATTTGCCCACCGTGGGTGTGCCCACTAAGGATTAAATCAATTCCTTCTGTATCAATCTCTTCAATAAATTTTGGTTGATGAGCTAATAAAACTGTAGGATAATTTTGTGTATTTTCAATTGCTTTATTTATATTAGGTTCATATGCACCGTATCTATTCCCAAATCTATCATACACTCCACATAAATAAAAGCCTTCATCTTCTCTTCCTATATAAACATTTTCATTTTCTAAAACTTTAATATCTAGAAAATTTACATAATCAATTATAGGTTTTACTCCATGGAAATATTCGTGATTTCCAACTATAAAATATGTTCCAAAAGTTGATTTTAGATTTTTTAATTCATCTAAAGCAGGTTTTGCAAAATCAAGTTTAGTATCAACTAAATCACCAGTAATAACTACTAAATCAGCTTTTAAATCATTTACTCTTTCAACTAGATTTTTTATAAATTCTTTATCAATTAATCCACCAATATGAATATCACTTAATTGAATAATAGAGTATGGAGTTTTTAAATTGTTGATTTTTACATCTACTATTTCTAATTCTATATTTTTAGCATTGTTCATAGCTTTTGCATTCGTTGCAACTACTAACGATACAGCACCAATATCAAGAGATTTTTTGAAAAAGTTTCTTCTGTTTTCTGTAAAAGTTGTTTTATTAAATCCAAATGAGATGATTTCATGAAAAATTGTAATAATAAATGTTAAAAAAATCACCCCAATTGGTAGAGAAAGGAGAAAATAGACCCAGTTTGGCACTAGGGGATAGTATCTAGCAACAGGGTATAAAATTACACCCAAAAAAGTAATATATAAAAATGTGCTTAGATACTTTTTCGTCTTAGGTTTAAACTCTAGTTTATTTATAAGACGTTTTTTTATTATCAAGGTTTGTAGAGCAAACACAGAAATAAAAATTGAAAAAAATATTATAAAACTCATTAGTGAATTGTAATAAATGATTGTTAATGAAGTTTAAACAAAGTGTGTAGTCTTTGTTTAGTTTGCAATTTTTTTAATACTATTTATTAAATTTAGTATCTCTTCTTTAGTTTGTGAAAAGTGAATAGATACTCTTATCCATCCTGGTTTATTATTTATATCTAGTTCTTCAATTCCTAGTAAATAATGTCCGTAAGGCCCTGCACATGAACATCCAGCACGTGTTTGAAATCCTTGTACAGAAGATAATTTAGCACATAATTCGTAAGGATTAATCCCTTTTATATTAAAAGATATGATTCCAATATTTGCTGATTCTTGGTTTCCATATATTTCACAATTTGGTATTTTCTCTAGCTCTTTTATAAATAAATTTTTTAGTTCTTCTTTTTGTTTTTTGATAAACTCAAAACCTATCTCATTTCTTAATTGATAAGATAGACTTGCTCTTATTAATTGTAAAATTCCAGGTGTTCCGGCATCTTCTCTAATCTGGACATCTTTTTGGTAAACTTGTTCATTTTTGTTTACATACTCAACTGTTCCACCACCTGCAAAAGTAGGAGAAATAGAAGTATCAACAAGGGATTTTCTAATAACTAGTAAACCACAAGACCCAGGACCTCCTAAAAGTTTATGGGGAGACATATACAAAGCATCATAAAGTTCACAAGGAATATTCATATATGGACTACTAGCTGCAGCATCAAAACATACTACTGCACCATAAGATCTTAAAATTTTAGATATTTCTTCATAAGGTGTTATTATTCCTGTTACATTTGAAGCAATACAAAATGAAGCAAAAATTTCTCTTTGTTTATTTTCTTCTAATACTTTTTTTAGCTGTTCTAAATCTATTAAACCTTGCTCATTTAAATCAATTCGAATACTTTCGCATAATGCTTCTCTAAATGAAACTTCATTTGAGTGATGCTCATAAGGACCTACTATTACAAGTGGAAGTTTTGATTTATCAATACTTATACCATATCTTTTTTTAGTTGCTGGTGGAATATATAATCCCATAAGTTCTTGAAAATGTTTAATAGCAGCTGTTGTTCCACAACCATTTGGCAGTATTGCGAACTCATCTGTAAGTTCTAAAGACTTTGCTAAGTTTTGTCTTGCTAATTCATAATAATTTGAAGTTTTATCTGCATTTGAAGCTTCTTTTGAGTGTGTGTTAGCATAAGTTTCAAGTACGTCGTGAATTCGGTTTTCAATTTGCCTAAAAGCTAGTCCAGAAGCAGTATAGTCAAAGTACTCTTTTTTATTTTTTCCAATAGTGTTGTATCTTATAAAATTTAAAATATCTGTATGTTCATTGAAAAAAGGTCTAAAAATATCTTTGTTCATTTTATATTACTCTTTAATTAGTTTAGGTTATCTATTTTATAATTTTAAGTTATTTTTGATAAGAGTTACCTTGTATAAAAGAGCAAAGGAATGCTCTTTTAAATTTTATGCAAAAGGGTTAAATGAGATTTTCTGTAAATCTTTTGCAAAATCATTTACATTTGTTGTTGGAGCATCTAAAATAATTAGATTGCCTTTATGTGTAATTTTTATTCTTGAAGCACTATGTTTTTCAAGTAAAGATGTAAGTGTATCAAGATTTGAACTATCGATTTTTAAATTTTCAATTCTACAACCAATATAGCTTTGATTTTCTATTTTACTATCATTTATTCCCATTCTAGGCTTTTTACTTTTTTTAATATCATTAAATAAAATAGCTTTGATGGAAAATGACAATGAACTCTCTAAAATATCAATAAATTTTGGAATACCCATCTCTAAAACAAAATGAGTAAAGCTATTTTCTAAACTTTTTCTTGAACCAAAATCTCTATAAATATTTGCAATAGTTTTTGCTGTATTTAAAACTTGAGAAGGAAAAATATAACCTATCTCATTTGAGAATATATTGATTTTAAATATTACCTTACCTTTATTATCTTTTGATGCATTAAAAGCAACATCAGGAATATAGTTTAAAGCACAACCTTCTTCGTATCCACTTACTGCAAATTGAAGTTTACTTGGAAGGTTTGAATATTTTTTATTTCCAATAAATAAATTATCAAGTTGTTTTACAATATCACTTACATCAATTAATTGGTCAGCATCAATGCCATTTAAAGGACAAGTTGCAACTCTTCTTACAGTGTGACCTGACTCAAATAGTGTTGATAAACTTATATCATTTAAAAGTTTTAAAATCTCAGGAATATTATGAAGTTTAATATCTTTAAACTCTACTTTTTGTTCACTTGAAAATGTTAAACTATTATTTGCAAACTCTTTTGATATGAATGTTAATATTTTTAATTGATCTAAATTTAACTCACCCATATTTAATGGGATTTTTATTTGAAAAGTTTCTTGAAATTCATCTTCTGCATAGATACCAAACCATTGAAGTCTAAGTAAATTTTTCTCTGATAATCTTTCACCTAAAACAGCATGGATATAAATGTCTGCTAAGACATCTAATCCATCTTTTTCTTTTTTAATATCTTCTATATTTAATGCTAAATTATTAGACACTATATTGCCTTACAATCCCATTGTGGGTAGTTTCTTCTAATGAATTCATTTAATTCAATTTCAGCTTGAGTATAAACTTTTTTCTCTTCTTCTAAGTGTGCAAAACCTTCAATAGAGTTTACAATCATACCCGCACCAACTGTTGAGTTTGTATATTTATCAATAATAATAAAACTCCCAGTATATCTATTCTCATGGTATGGATCTACTGCAATATCTCTATCTAAAGATAAAGTACATTTTGCAATATCATTTAAAGCAAGTTCAGCTGAATCAATCTCTTCAAATGTATTAATATTCTTTTTAAATTCAATTGAATTAAATGCACCATTTAATACAGAAGTTGCTCTTTTGATAATGTAGTTTTGATTTAATTTAAGTGGAGTTTCATCCATCCAAACTACCATTGCACTTAAGTGATTTGATACTTTTGGAATATCACTTGATTTTACAATCATATCACCTCTACTAATATCAATCTCATCTTCAAGTGTAATAGTTGTAGCCATTGGAGCAAATGCAGTTTGAATAGTTTCTACTGTTTCATCTTTTCCTATTGGTCTTAGATCTTTAATATCATTTGATACTATTGATTTAACTTTACTTGTTTTTCTTGAAGGTAATACTGTAATTTCATCACCAACACTAATACTTCCACTTGAAATTGTCCCTGAAAACCCTCTAAAGTTTAAGTGAGGACGTACTACATACTGAACAGGTAATCTAAATGAAGATGACTCTTGTTTATGAATTTCTGTGCTATCTAATAATTGCATTAAAGGAAGACCTTTATACCAAGAACATTTAGGTGAAATAGTTAAAATATTATCTCCATCTAAAGCAGAAATAGGAATAAACTGAATATTTAAATCTTTATTATGAGGAAGATATTCAATAATCTCATTATAATCTTTTTTGATATTTTCAAAAACTTCTTCACTAAAATCAACTAAATCCATTTTATTAATAGCAACGATTAGGTTTTTAATACCTAATAAACTTGCGATATAAGAGTGTCTTTTAGTTTGAGTTAAAATCCCTTGTCTTGCATCTATTAAAATAATAGCAATATCGGCAGTACTTGCCCCCGTTGCCATATTTCTAGTATATTGTTCATGACCTGGAGTATCTGCTATGATAAACTTTCTTTTATCTGTTGAGAAAAATCTATAAGCAACATCAATAGTAATACCTTGTTCTCTCTCAGATGCTAATCCATCAACTAAAAGTGCTAAATCGATTTTATCACCAGTAGTTCCTGATTTTTTACTATCTTTTTCAATAGCTGCTAATTGATCTTCAAAAATCATTTTTGAATCATATAAAAGTCTACCAATTAGTGTACTTTTACCATCATCGACACTTCCACAAGTAA
>Ga0193958_1000356_pt1 | contig 17756 bp, 10 predicted proteins | sample FB_1_MG_FD_140320 | JGI IMG/M metagenome (GOLD analysis project Ga0193958, IMG submission 140320) | Microbial mat bacterial communities from the Broadkill River, Lewes, Delaware, United States - FB_1_MG | ecosystem: Environmental > Aquatic > Freshwater > River > Microbial mats | place: USA...
AAGTTGAGAATCACATAGGAGCTATTTGGCTCTTTATACACCACTACAATGCTTTAATAAAAAAGAAATTAGCTATGTAACACTACTTATTCAGGACTACCCAAAATTTATATCTATTTTTATAAAACCCAATTTGAGATATTTAAGTTAGAATTAAAAATACTTTCTAAAGCTAAAAACTATAAATTTACTCTTTATTTTTAGTTAGCGTACCATATATTTAACATGAAAAATACAGGAAAATATAAGGCATAAAGTTATAAAGTCAAAGGTATATTTACTTTATACTTTTTAGAACAAAAAATATGTACGATTAACTTTTTATTAATGATATTGTTAAATTCAGTTAAAAATTATTATAGGCAATATTACACACTCTTACTTAATTCACTTTCTTACCAAAACCACCACCACTAGGTGTTTTAATTACAAAACAATCGCCTGTATTCATTTTGACACTGGCAACCCCTGCCAACTCTTCAACTTCCCCTGTGAATCGCTGTACATAATTATGCCCAATACTACCTGCTTCACCGCCTGCCATGCCATGTGGCGCGTGCTGACGATGTCCTGATAAAATCCCTGCGGTCATTGGTTCTAAAAAGCGAATTTTCCGCGCTACACCATCCCCACCTTGCCATGCTCCTGCACCCCCTGTACCACGTCGAATAGAAAAATGCTCTAAACGTACAGGATAGCGTTGCTCTAAAATTTCAGGATCAGTTAAGCGAGAATTAGTCATGTGGGTTTGTACTGCACTGGCACCTGCAAACCCTTGCCCTGCCCCTGCGCCCCCACAAATGGTTTCATAATATTGATATTGTGCGTTCCCAAAAGTGAAATTATTCATCGTCCCCTGAGAAGCTGCCAATACCCCTAAAGCGGCATATAAACTATCCACAATACATTGTGAGGTTTCCACATTCCCCGCGACCACTGCCGCAGGTGGGCAAGGATTTAAAAAACTGCCTTCTGGAATATGTAAACTTAATGGACGTAAACAGCCTGCATTTAATGGAATTGGGTGATCCACCAAAGTACGAATCACATATAAAACTGCTGCAATACATACCGCTTTCGGTGCATTCCAATTATTACTTAACTGTGCAGAAGTCCCTGTAAAATCAATCTCCGCTTCCCCCATGTCAGCATTAAGGCTGATTTTTACACAAATTTGTGCCCCACTGTCTAATTGATAAACAAAATGCCCTTTGGTTTCTTCAGGTAGCTGCAAACGTTTTAATACTTTTCTGACTTCCTGCTCTGCATTATCTTGCACATGCTGCATATACGCATGGACAACCTTTAAACCATAGTGTTGTACTAGTTGCTGTAAACCTTGAATACCGCGTGCATTGGCGGCAATTTGTGCCTGTAAATCAGCACTATTTTGGGCGATATTACGCGCAGGATAGTTTGTAGCACTAAAAATCTGTTGAATATCCGCTTCTAAAAACTCCCCAGCATCCACAATTTTAGTCACTTCAATTAAAATGCCTTCTTCTTCAATACGTACACTATGAGGCGGCACAGAACCTGCTGTGATTCCCCCCACATCAGCATGATGTGCACGGGAAGCCACATAAAAACAAAGCTGACCCTGATCAAAAACAGGAGACACCACGGTTAAATCAGGTAAATGCGTGCCGCCTTGATAAGGAGAGTTTAATAAAAACACATCTCCCACTTGGCACTCTGTCACCTGTGTACGTACCGCTTTCACACTCTCGCCCATTGAGCCTAAATGCACAGGCACATGGGGTGCATTCGCCACCAACTCTCCATTTTTATCAAAAATAGCACAGGAAAAATCTAAACGCTCTTTAATATTCACCGAGTGGGCGGTATTGGCTAATACTGCGCCCATTTGTTCGGCAACAGTCATAAATGCATTATTAAAAATTTCTAATAACACAGGTTCACACTGTGTACTGTACTCACGTGTTACGCCGACCTCTGTATAACGAGATAAGTACAGTTCTCCTTTATCACGTAATTCAGCTTGCCAACCTGCCTCGATCACAATCGTCCCAATCGACTCAGCAATCAGTGCCACCCCTTGAATACATTGCCCCACTGCCAAGGATTCACGACGGTAAACAGGAGTGTCATGCATCTGTCCAGCTGAATACATGGGTACATACGCAATAGGCTGTGCTGACTGTTGTGTATTTTTAGTGGCAGCAGTGAGACGCGGCATCCGCCCAATCGCTTCGACACTTAAGCGTTCCACTTCTAAAGGTCGCTGTAAAGTAAAGCCATAACGTTGCTGATGCAGCTGCATAAACTCTTCTGTCATCTCAGCCAAAGAGGCAAACGGCACGGATAAACTGGTATTGGTGCCTTGATAACGTAATGCCACAGAAATATCTGTATGATAATTTAGCTCTGCCTGACTTTGTGCTTGGACTGCATTGAGAGCTTCTGTTTTTAAAGGTTCAATTAAACTATTTAGAGCTAATTCCTCAGTCAAAACAGCCTCAATACTATGCTCTTTGACCACACGAATATCAGCCAATGCCATGCCGTAGGCAGACAATACCCCCGCCATAGGATGTAATAAAATATGTGACATGCCTAATGCTTCAGCCACTAAGCACGCATGTTGTCCACCTGCGCCCCCAAAACAACATAAGGCGTAATCCTGTACATCATAGCCCCGTTGGGTAGAGATTTTACGAATGGCATTTGCCATATTTTCTACTGCAATCTGGATAAACCCAGCGGCAACATCATGAGCGGTTGGTGTGCTCCCTGTGTGTTGAGTAATTTGACTAGCCAGTGTATTAAATTTCTCTTGTACTGCTTTGTCATCAAGGGCTTGATTATGGTGCTCACCAAAAACATGGGGAAAATAATCAGCCTGAATTTTGCCTAACATCACATTGCAATCAGTCACAGTTAGCTCACCCCCGCGCCGATAACAACAAGGGCCGGGGTTTGCGCCAGCGGATTCAGGGCCAACATGATAACGTTGTCCATCAAAACGACAGAGTGAGCCACCACCTGCGGCAACCGTATGAATTGCCATCATCGGTACACATAAACGCACGCCTGCCACGGTGGTATCACGCTCACGTTCATATTCCCCAGCATAATGAGACACATCTGTCGAGGTACCGCCCATGTCAAAGCCAATAATTTGCTTAAAACCTGCTTGCTCACTGGTTTGCACTGCCCCGACAACACCCCCCGCAGGCCCTGACAAAATGCTATCTTTACCACGAAATTGTTGGGCTTGGGCAAGCCCTCCATTAGACTGCATTAAATATAAAGGTGTTTCTGCTAAGGCATCACTGATTTGTGCAATATATTGCTGAATAACAGGGGTTAAATAGGCATCCACCACAGTGGTATCTCCCCGTGGAATCAGTTTGATCACAGGACTGACATCATAAGATAGGGCAATGTGTTGAAAACCAATCTCGCGCGCTATCGCGGCAATTTTTTGTTCATGTACAGGGTTTCGATACGCGTGCATTAACACAATGGCAAGGTTGCGCCCGCCTTGTTGATAATGCTGTTGTAGCTGTTGATAAGTGTGTTGCTCATCTAATGCATGTAAAATCTCACCTTCTGCATTTAACCGCTCTTTAACTTCGATGACGTGGCTGTATAAATTTTCTGGTAAGACAATATGACGTGCAAAAATATCAGGACGATTTTGATAGGCGATTTCTAAAGCATCTGCAAAGCCTGCTGTGGTGACTAAAGTGACCGCTTCCCCTTTACGTTCTAATAAAGCATTTGTCCCTAAGGTTGTGCCTAAACGGACTTCAGCAATCTGATTAATAGGTAAAGGGGCATTATTTTCTAAACCTAGTACATCACGAATCCCTTGCAACGCAGAGTTATCATAATACTCAGGATTTTCAGATAAAAGTTTATGTGTGTGTAAATTCCCTATAGGATCACGCGCGACTAAATCAGTAAAGGTACCGCCACGATCTACCCAAAAATACCACTTTTTTGTCTTATCTACGTGCACATCCTGTGACATCGTTTAGCGTCCTCGGGAGAAAAATTTATCTAATTGGGAATGTGTGAGTTGTACCCATGTTGGGCGACCGTGGTTACACTGATTACTACGTTCAGTGGTTTCAATGGCACGCAGTAAAGCATTCATTTCTTCTTTTTGTAAGCGACGGTGTGCACGCACAGAACCATGACATGCCATAGTGGCAAGCAGTTCATGACGCATTTGTTCACTGATTGTACTATGTTCATAGGTGGCTAATTCAGTCAGTACATTAATCACCAATTTTGCAATATCCCCTTTTTGTAATAAGGCAGGTACCGCTTTAATAATCACCGTATCCAATGCCCCACGCTGTAAAGCAAAGCCTAAGGTTTGTAAACTTTCTTCATGCTGTTCCACAGCATCTGCCATAATGGCACTGACATGAATAGATTGCGGGACTAATAATTGTTGCATTACAACAGCTTGTTGTTGCTGCTTCATCTTTTCATAAGTAATCCGCTCATGGGCTGCGTGCATATCGACCAGAATCAAGCCCTCTTCATTTTCCGCCAGAATATAAATCCCATGTAATTGTGCTAAGGCATACCCCAAAGGCGGTGTATTGCTCACATCTGTGGTCTCATACACAACGGTTTCTGTGTTCGCTTCAGGTATTTCAGCAGGCGCAGGTGGTGGTGTTTCCTGATGATTTTTTGGTGCACTAGTAAGCGGTTGTTTTTTAGTATCTTTAGGAGGGGGTGTGGTTGTCGGTGTATAGTCAGTAGCAGGGTTTTTGATACTTAAGTCAATAGCAGCTTGTTGAGGCGCATCGTTCTCTTTTTTGTCTGTTTTAGGGAGTTTTAAAGCGTGATAAAGCTGTAAACTTTCTTTAATTTCTGCACGGGTTTCTTTATTAACTTGTTGGTCAATCGTATCTAAATTAGTCGGTGCAGAAGGTTGTTTATGATTTATTTTTGTATTGTTTTTCTGCTTTTCTAGTGTAGATGAAGGGGCTTCTTCTATGTCTGTTGTCGGCACTGTAGCAGCTTGTGGGCGCGTGTTGGCTAATGCTTTTTGAATAGTGCGCACTAATAAGTGATGAATTTCACCACTATGGGCAAAGCGCACCTCATTTTTAGTAGGATGAACATTAAAATCAACATCACTGGGATTGATATCTAAATATAAAAGATAACTGGGCTGCTTGCCAGAATATAAAACATCTGCATAAGCTTGGCGTACTGCATGAATGATTAATTTATCACGAATACTGCGCCCATTGACAAAAAAATATTGATTATCTGTGCGTTGCCCTGCTTGAGTAGGTTGGATAATCCAGCCACGTAAAGTACAGCTTTGATAAGTGGCTTCAACTTCTAAAGCATTATCCATAAATACCTCCCCACACAACTGTTTAATACGTTGCTGCTGTTGTGCTGCGCTAGGTGCGGGGCGTAAGCTGTAATAAGGTTTTTGTGCTTGGCTATATTGAATTCCCACATCAAAACGACTCAGGGCAATTCGTTTTACAATTTCTTGAATATGCGCCGCTTCTGTTTTTTCAGTGCGTAAAAATTTACGCCGTGCTGGCACATTATAAAAAAGCTGGCGTACATCAATACTTGTCCCTACAGGATGAGGACAAGTTGTCACCTCTTGATTAGGGGTTTGAATACTACAGCCATGTTCAGCATTGTAATAACGAGAGCTTAAAGTTAAGCGAGAGACAGCGGCAATACTGGCGAGTGCCTCCCCACGAAAGCCTAACGTTAATAAACTATTTAAATCATCAATATGATTCAGTTTATTCGTAGCATGACGACATAAAGCAAGGCGTAATTCACTATCCCGAATACCATGCCCATTATCACGAATAAAAATCCGCTCAATTCCGCCTTTTTCAATTTGAATATCTAATTGTGTCGCGCCTGCATCTAGGCTATTTTCAAGTAATTCTTTCACCACTGCCGCAGGGCGTTCAACCACTTCCCCCGCTGCAATTTGGTTTGCTACATGGGTAGGCAAAACAGCAATAGATTTAACGGCTTGAGAAATTGAGGTCATGGCAGAGAGTTCACAGCTGAGTTCAGAAGATGATTAGTTTAACATGTGAGGGTGAGATATGTGATCACTGAAAAAATATCTAAAATGATTATTTTTTATTTAGATGCTTATATAACAGCTGTTTAATATAGCTAGGTATGCTCTGTTTAGTTTGTTTTGCAGCATTTTTTAATTTTTTATATTCAGCCACTTCATCCCCTGTCCAAATAATATCGGTTCTATGAATTTTTTGCATAGCAATATGTTGATATGACTCTGGATAAGCCCAGTAACAACTAAGGCAATTATCAATATTTTTTAAAACCCAGTTTTGACAGTGTTGGCAGCTCCAAGATTTCTTCCTATTTGCTGATGCACATAACAGCATATATTCATTTGGAGAATCAGTATTTTCTCCTCCAATTTCAAAGGGGATACGATGATCTATTTGTAAAGATGTTTCAGGAAATGATTCAAGATAAATAGCACAACACATTCCTTGTTTTTCAATTAGCAATGCTAAAAAATGACTAGGATATGTTTTATCACTCATAAAAATAATAGTTCTTGCTGTATTGGAGCATTGGGTTGCTGTTGTTTTAAATAATTATTTTCTTTTAGATGTAATCGTTTTAATAAAGCAGGAGATAGGTATAAAGATTCTACAGTTTTATCCTTATTTCCTAAAAGCGTTGCTTGGCTTGATCTCCCTGCATGAATAAACAAATGCCTTAATGCAAGGGAGGCAGGAAGTTTTTTGCCATATGATTTTTTTCCTGTATACCCATCATAACTAATAATATATGAAATATTTTCTTTATTTAATGATTCAAGTGTTGCAACAAATTCATCATAGTGTAGCCCTTCATAATACCTATTATCTTTTGTGTTTGAGGTACCTTGATAGGGGGGATCCATATAGATTAAATCTTTTGATGTTGCTTGTTTGATAGTATGACGGAAATCTTTTGCTGAAATATCAGTTTTTCCTGCTAGTAAATGAGACACCCCCATTATTTTTTGTTGCATTGTTTGAGGGCGCATGCCCGCTCGTCGATTATCTGCACTTTGATTAAATTCCCCTTCTGCATTATACCTCACTGCCCCTTTAACGATACGTGCTAAAAGATATAGTAAGTGATGAGGTTTATGTGTCCTATTAAATTCATCACGAATATTAAAAAAAAATTTTTTCTTATCTGAATGTTGAGCAAGCCATAAGCTTTCATAGTCACTAACAAGTTGTTCAGGGGCATTGAGTATCTCTTGCCATAAATCCATAAGAGGGGTATTTAAATCATTGAGAAAAAAATACTGGGCACGATGGTGTGCTGCTGCTGCGATTGACATTGCACCCGCGCCACAAAATGGTTCAATAAGGCATTCCACATCATCAGGAAAGTAGGGCAAAATATACTTTGCTATATTTCTTTTACTACCTTGATAGGGAAAAGGGTGAGGAATAGTGTTATTTGTTATTATTTTTTTATCCACAATAGCAATCTCTTGTAATATCAATGAAAAATTTTAATCTCAAAAAATAAAACCTGTTAAACAAAAGGTGTTTAACAGGTTATTTAATGTAAAAAAAATGAATATAATGAATATTAAGCAGGTTCAGAATTTACTAAAGGGCGTTTATTGTCTTTAGAAGCAGGTGCACCAAAACTTAAGACTAAACCTTCTTCATTTGCAGAGACGACAACATTACCGCCTTTTTCAAGTTGCCCAAAGAGTAATTCTTCTGCCAACGGTTTTTTGATATTTTCCTGTATCAAACGCGCCATAGGACGGGCACCCATTAGGGGATCATAGCCATGTGTCGCTAACCATAAACGGGCTTGTTCATCCACATCAAGGGTCACATGTTTCTCTTCTAATTGTGCCTCTAACTCAATGATAAATTTATCTACAACATTGTTGATAATATCAATAGTTAAGGCTTTGAATTGAATAATCGCATCTAAGCGATTACGGAATTCAGGGCTAAAGGTACGTTTAATCACCTCCATGGCATCTGTTGTATGATCTTGATGGCTAAAGCCAATAGAAGCACGACTGACTTGTTCTGCCCCTGCATTGGTAGTCATCACGACAATCACATTACGGAAATCTGTTTTACGTCCATTGGTATCGGTTAAGGCACCATGATCCATCACTTGTAATAGCAAGTTAAATACATCAGGGTGGGCTTTTTCAATTTCATCCAGTAATAAAACAGCATGAGGTTGTTTATTCACCGCTTCAGTTAATAAGCCCCCTTGATCAAAACCAACATATCCGGGAGGTGCACCAATGAGGCGAGAAACAGTGTGACGTTCCATGTATTCAGACATATCAAAGCGAATTAATTCAATCCCCATGATATGAGCTAACTGGCGAGTAACTTCTGTTTTACCCACTCCTGTAGGCCCTGCAAATAAGAAAGAGCCAATAGGACGATCGCCATGCCCTAAACCAGAACGTGCCATTTTAATCGCAGTAGCTAAACCAGAGATAGCAGCATCTTGCCCATAAACCACCATTTTTAAATCACGATCTAAGTTGCGTAAAGCATCTTTATCTGATGTAGACACATTTTTAGGGGGAATACGTGCCATTTTGGCGATAATCTTCTCTACATCGATCACGCTAATGGTGCGTTTCCGTTTTGAAGGGGTTTGTAAGCGTTGATTTGCCCCCGCTTCATCAATAATATCAATGGCTTTATCAGGTAAATGTCGATCATTAATATAACGTGCAGATAATTCAGCCGCAGCGCGTAAAGCTGTATCGGTGTATTTAATGTCATGATGTTCTTCAAAACGAGAACGAATTCCACGTAAGATTTTTACTGTATCATCAATAGAAGGTTCAATCACATCGATTTTTTGGAAACGACGAGAAAGCGCACGATCTTTTTCAAAAATACCGCGATATTCTTGGTAAGTGGTTGAGCCTACACAACGTAATTCGCCTGAAGCTAACACAGGTTTAATTAAGTTGGAGGCATCCATTGCCCCACCTGAAGCGGCCCCTGCGCCAATAATCGTATGAATTTCATCAATAAATAGAATAGCATTCGGCTCTTTGCGTAACTGGGTTAAAATCGCTTTTAAGCGTTTTTCAAAGTCACCTCGGTATTTAGTCCCTGCTAGTAATGCCCCCATATCTAAAGAATAAATAGTGGCTGTTTCCAATACTGTGGGCACTTTTTTATCAACAATTAATTTTGCCAAGCCTTCAACAATGGCGGTTTTCCCCACCCCTGCTTCCCCAACAAATAATGGGTTATTTTTACGGCGACGGCATAAAATTTGTAATGTGCGTTCAATTTCGTCAGGACGACCAATCAAGGGATCAATTTTCCCCATCATTGCCTGTTCGTTTAAATTAACGGTATAAGCTTCCAGTGGATTTTTTCCACTACTAGGTTCACTACTAGGCTCATCCTCTTGCATAGAGGGCATTTCAGGATGATCTGCATCAATTTTAGGAATTCCGTGGGAAATATAATTCACCACATCAAGGCGTGCAATATTTTGTTTTTCTAAAAAATACACGGCTTGAGATTCACGTTCACCAAAAATTGCCACTAAAACATTGGCACCTGTAACCTCTTTCTTCCCTGAAGACTGTACATGGAATACAGCGCGCTGTAAGACACGTTGAAATCCTAGTGTAGGTTGTGTATCCCGATCATCTTTCTTAGGTAATTTAGGGGTGCTTTCCTCTAAAAAACTCATTAAATCATTATTCAGTACTGTTAAGTCAGCACCACAAGCACGCAACACTTTAACGGCGGCGGCATTCTCCAGCAATGCAAGTAACAAATGCTCTACGGTCATAAATTCATGGCGTTTTTGCCGAGCAGCTTGGAAGGCATTGTTTAATGTAATTTCAAGTTCCTTACTTAACATAATTACTTCCTCAGGTTATGCTTTCTCCATCGTGCACAGGAGAGGGTGCTGATTTTCACGAGCATAACTGTTGACTTGTGCGACCTTTGTCTCGGCTATATCTCGCGTATACGTACCACAAAGCCCTTTGCCTGCGGTATGTACCTCTAGCATCACATGAGTCGCGGCCTCGCGATTCATGGAAAAAAACATTTCTAAAATGTGAACGACAAACTCCATCGGAGTAAAGTCGTCATTTAATAGCACTACTTTATACAAAGAAGGGCGTTTTAATGTTGGTTTAGCTTCTTGGACAGCTAAATCGTCGTCTAAATGCATGTCAGGTAACTGTGGCATGGTGTATTGTTTTTACGCTTAATTTGTAATGGAGGTTATTTAATTTATTACTTAGCTTAGTCATAAAAGCAAGCTGTAGTAAAATCTATCTTTACGGAATGCTTAGTGTAAAAATAGCATTTTTTATGACTACAAACAATAAATGATAACTATCATTGTAATTATCTATTTATCTATGCATTTCAAGCTGGTTTTTCAACTAATTAATAAATAAAAAACTTCATATTTATGGGATATTGTCTATGCACGTCACCTCAAAAGAAACACAAGCAATAATTGTGCAACCTGTCGGCTTATTGCGTTTATTGGGGGTTATTTTTTATGATACCTTGCTGTTAATTTGTGCCTTAATCTTTGCAGCATTACTGGCTTACCCTATTACACACGCTGAAGTAACACGGGGATATCAGCTGTATTTGTTCCTTGTTTGCTTTTTTTATTTTGCATGGCCGTGGGTGAAAGGGGGGCAAACCTTGGGTATGAAAACATGGCATGTAAAAATGGAAACACTCACGGGTGAACCTTTAACATGGAAGCATGCTTTTTTACGTTTTTCCACTGCTTTTATATCATGGGGGTGTTTAGGTTTGGGTTTTTTATGGATTGTGTTTGATAATCAACAACGTTCATGGCATGACATGTACTCAGAGACCCGTTTAATACATGTTAAAAAAAAGTAAGTATTAAAAAAAACAACAAAATAAAAAAAACCCCTTGGCTGTGTAAATAACAGCGGTTAGGGGTTTTTTTATAAAAAATATTGTCTAGTGAGCAAGTTTAATAGCTTGAATACTACGAATAACTTGTGCAATCACATCACGGCGTAATTCTTCTCGTAAAATGCGTTCTTCACTGTCTTTTGCTAAAACGGCTGTCTCATCAAAACTATAGTCACGTACTAAACGAATTGTACGTGCTTCTAGTAATACTTGCCCATCAGGTTGCTGAGCTTCCAACTCTAAAAGCGCATTCAGCTCAACCTCTTCTAAGCGACCCGAGACGGCAGAAACGGACAAAACACGTCCATTAATCGCTTCATTACGCAAGAATAAAATTGCCTGTGCATCAGCTTTCTTATCCACAATACTCACCCCTTCTTCTTGCAATATGCGACGCACTTCGCGTCCTGCATGGGGGGCAGAGTCTGCAATAATATAGAGGCGTTTCACGCTATAACTGGCTGAGCCACGCAAATGGTAGCCACAGGCAACAAGCGTACAACACAAAAGTAATAAAGAAGTTATCCGTACCGATTTGTTAAGCATATTATGCAACCACAATATTAACCAATTTTTTAGGGACAACGATAATTTTACGAATCGTTTTTTCTTCGGTAAATTTTTGTACATTCGGCTCAGATAAGGCAAGTGTTTCTACGGCTTCTTTATCTAAATCAGCTGCCACATTTAAGCGTGCACGTACTTTACCATTAACTTGTACCACTAATGTCACTTCATCACGCACTAATGCGGCTTTATCTACGACAGGCCATGAAGCATCCATCACTTGCCCTTCATGCCCTAATAATTGCCATAATTCTTGGCTGATATGGGGCACGATAGGGGAAAGCATTAAGACCACTGCATCCAGCCCTTCACGAATTACTGCACGCATTTGTGGCGAATCTTTTGCGCGTGATAAAGTATTTAATAACTCCATATTCGCGGCAATAGCAGTATTAAACGTGTAACGTCGCCCAATATCATCACTGACTTTTTGAGTTGTTTCATGAATTTGGCAACGTACCGCTTTTTCTTCTGAACTTAATGCACTCAGATCTAACTCAGGTGTCTCTAAATTTAACTGAGTATAGGCTTGCTTCCATAAACGTTTTAAGAAACGATATGCACCATCAACCCCAGTATCTGACCACTCTAAAGATTGTTCAGGTGGAGCGGCAAACATCATAAATAAACGTACTGTATCCGCACCGTATTCGGCAATTAATGATTGAGGATCAACCGTATTACCTTTTGATTTGGACATTTTTGCCCCATCTTTTAACACCATGCCTTGGGTTAAAAGACGCTTAAATGGCTCATCTGCTTTGACTAAACCTTCATCACGCATCGCACGCTGGAAGAAGCGAGAATACAATAAATGTAAAATTGCATGTTCGATTCCACCCACATATTGATCTACAGGTGTCCAATAGGCAGCCCGTTCATCTAACATGTCAGTGTCACAGTCGGCACTGGCAAAACGGGCAAAATACCATGATGATTCCATAAAAGTATCAAAGGTATCAGTTTCACGTTGTGCATCACCGCCACACTTTGGACATTTCACCTCATAGAAATTTGGATCTTTCTTAATCGGTGATCCTGTGCCTTCTAAGACTACATCTTCAGGTAAACGAACAGGTAAATCTTCTTTTGGTACAGGCACCGTGCCACAACTTGGGCACTCAATCATGGGGATAGGACAACCCCAGTAACGTTGGCGTGAAATGCCCCAATCACGTAAACGGTAGTTAATTTTACGCTCGCCTTTTCCATGTTCCGCTAAATGCGTCACAATCGCTTCAAAGGCTTCGGCAGAACTTAAGCCATCAAATTCACCTGAATTAATCAAGCGTCCTTTTTCAGTCATGGCTTCAGTTAATTCATCTTGTACCGCGCCATCAACAGGAATAATTACTTGTGGTGTGGGTAAACCATATTTACGTGCAAATTCAAAATCACGTTGATCATGGGCAGGCACAGACATCACCGCCCCTGAGCCGTAAGTCATCAACACAAAGTTAGCCACCCATACAGGCAAAGTTTTGCCTGTAATCGGATGGATAGCTTTTAGCCCTGTATCCATACCCAATTTTTCCATGGTTTCAAGGCTGGCTTCTGTGGTATCTGTTTGGCTGCATTCTTGTAAAAAAGTAGCCAACTGAGGATTATTTTCTGCAGCCGCTACAGCCAGTGGATGTTCAGCCGCCACAGCAACATAGGTTGCCCCTAATAAAGTATCAGGGCGGGTAGTGAAAACGGTTAATTCAGTTTTGTTATCATCTTCTACTGTAAAATGAATTTCAGCCCCTTCAGAGCGTCCAATCCAATTACGTTGCATGGTTTTCACTGCTTCAGGCCATTGCTCTAAAGTATCTAAACCCTCTAATAACTCTTCAGCATAATCTGTAATTTTAACAAACCATTGTGGAATTTCACGACGCTCCACTAATGCACCTGAACGCCAACCCCGTCCATCAATTACTTGCTCGTTCGCTAAGACAGTATTATCAACAGGATCCCAGTTTACAGGCGCAGTTTTTTTATACACTAAGCCTTTTTCATATAAACGGGTAAAAAACCACTGTTCCCAGCGATAGTAATCGGGATCACAGGTGGCAAATTCACGATCCCAATCATAACCTAAACCAAGGCTTTTTAATTGATCACGCATGTAGTCAATATTTTCACGTGTCCATTTTGCAGGCGCGACTTTATTTTTTAGCGCGGCATTTTCTGCAGGCAAACCAAAGGCATCCCAGCCCATAGGTTGGAGGACATTTTTACCTTGCATACGCTGGTAGCGTGAAATCACATCCCCAATAGTATAATTACGTACATGCCCCATGTGGAGCCGCCCGCTGGGGTAAGGAAACATAGAGAGGCAATAAAATTTTTCTTTATTGGTATCTTCGTTTACTTTAAAGGATTTTTGTGTTTCCCACACAGCTTGAACTTCGGCTTCAACGCGTTGAGGACTGTACTGCTCTTCCATAATAGATATAATGTTACTTAAATAAAAACAGGGGGATGGAGATAAAATGACTGGTGATAAATCATGGTTTTAGCAAATAGAACGCTTATACCCATGTAATGATTTAGCATGGCATTTTTTGAATAATCTTGAATCATACCAAAAAATGAGCCAAGCACGTATAGTAATTTAACATAAACTGTTATTTTTCTATTATTACAGCTAAATTTTAGAGCTTATGTTTTAATTTTTTTAAGAAGCCATACATGTATTTTATCTATCACATACGACTTTAAAAGTGAGTTGAAATAAAAAATACCCCCATATTTATAACCGATTACTCTATAATTAATGTAACTGGACTAAATAACGGTATAACTCTTCTATTTGAACAGGCTTATTTAAATACATATGACTGGCATGAATGTCTTGATGTTCATAAAGGGAATGGCTTAATAATAAAATAGGAATTTTTGCACTGTCTTTATATAAAGACAGCGCATTGATTAAATGGGGTAATTCTTTATTACTATCAATCAAATTGATCACAATAATGTGGTAATAGTTTGACTTAGCTTGTAGTTGTGCAAACACTTCAACATGTCCGTCACTTACTTCTGCTGATACACCAAGATAGGCTAAATAAGTACTAATAAACAAGTGATTTTTAGGTGATGTATCAACAACAAGGGCATTCATGCCTTGTAATGAATTTTTAATGCTGAAAGGCGCTGTATTAATGGTGGGCAGTGTCTTATCTACCTTTAAGTCTAAATGAAAGGTAAAAATACTTCCTTGTCCAGATGTGGACTCCACACTAATTTCTCCTTGCATTAAGCTTAATAAACTATGAATCAAGGTTAAGCCTAAACCTACCCCTCCATATTGCCGTGTAGAAGACATATCTACCTGTTCAAATAGTTTAAAAATCTCTTCTTGTGCAGCATTATCCATCCCAATACCAGTATCAGAAACAGCAATAGATAAACTAATTTTGTCCTCATTAATGTGTTCATAATTTACCGTGATATCAATTTCACCTTGTTTGGTAAATTTAATCGCATTGCTAAGTAAACTATTTAAAATTTGTTGTATACGCTTTGCATCTCCAATCACATTACGAGGAATACTAGGATCGATAAAAACATTCAATTCTAATTGCTTATTACATATATCATAAAGCATGTTTTCAGTCGTTGTTAAAACTAAATATTGAATGTCAAAAGGCTTTTCTATTAGTACTAACTGTCCTGATTCAAGCTGTGAAAAATCTAGTAAATCATTAATTAATACCAATAAAGATTGTCCTGATTTATTGGCTATATTAAGGTATTTATGTTGTTCATTTGTTAAAGAGGTTTCTAATGCTAATGACATCATTCCGAGTACAGCATTTAATGGTGTACGTAATTCATGACTCACATTAGCTAAAAAATCATCTTTCACTTGACATGCTTTTTCAACTTCTTGTTTGGCTTTTCGCATATCATGTAATAGCTGTTCTCGCTCATTGGCTTTATCATCTAGATGTTGTAATAGCTTATTGGTTGCAACAATTAAATGCCCTAATTCATCCTCCTCATGTTTTGGGAGGTGAGGTAAGCGTATTTTTTCAGGATTTTTAGTAGGAATCGTATGAACGGTTTTAACTAACTGAAATAGAGGGCGAGTGACGATATAGTGAAAAAGTACTAATAATATAGTGGCTAAAATAAGGTTACGGGTAATACCCGTTGCTAATACAATTGCAGAACGTTTAAAGAAATTAAGGGCTAATAAGTGGGTATCAACAGTAACGGTTAAGCGTCCAATCAGCTGATTTTTATCTTGCGCATATAAGACTAAAGTATGCTCTTGTTGCGGCTCAAAAATAATATCAGATACCCATCGCCATCGTGATAAATCAAGGGCATGTTGTTGGGTTACAAAGCGTTGCTTTAACAGCTCATCAAAAAATTCTACTTTATGAATATAAGGATAATGGAATAAGCTGGCAATCACTTCATTTGCTAGGACAGTATCCCGCTTACTCATTACTTGACGTGCTGAATTTTCAACAGTATTGAGTGTTAAGCCAATCGTATCAACCAATGATTCTTGTGTATCAAAATAGTCAGAATAAACTTGCAAAAAGCCACTTAACAAACCTAAAATCAATGCAATCACAACGACATATTTAGCTTGTCGAAAAGATAAACGCTTAAATAATGACAAGGTGCTTTGCATAAAGATCTCGCTTAATGACCTAGGCTTAAAAATGGAGTCTTAAATAGAATTATAAGCAAATATTAAGCCTTTTTATATTTATATTACATCTCAAATCAGTCATATGTAAAAGTAGTAAAATACAACAGCTTTAATCTGGTATTCTTCTTACCCCAAAACATTATACAATAACTGACCTATTATCACTGGCTGTTACGAAACCCCATGATCACCTTACCCCGCCATAGTCATTATTATCCTTTATTATTTTTATTATGTATCTTCACTGCCTTTATTTATCAGACAGTTTTAGATAATGAATTATTACACTGGGATGATTACAGTTATTTAATTACTCATACTGAACTACATACATTATCACTTACTAATTTACAGCATATATTTTCATTTTATGAAAGTAATTGGACACCTATTGCATGGTTGTCACATATGCTGGCATGGCAAATTTTTGCAGACAGTAGTACAGGACACCATGCTATTAACCTAGTATTGCATATTATCAATGTCCTGTTAGTTTTTTATTTTTCTATTGCATTACTAAATCATGTACCTCGGTTCAATTCAACAACTCGTTTATATATTGCCTATATTACTGCTTTATTATATGCCATTCATCCCCAGCATGTTGAAGTTATTGCATGGGTTTCTGCTCGTAAAGATGTACTCAGTACCACATTTATACTCGCTGCATTAATAAGTTATTTATCTTATTTGACTACGATGGAAAAAAAGAAACTATGGGGAAGTATTGTTTTATTTACCTTGGCCTGTATGACTAAACCTGTCATGGTCACTTTACCTGCTTTACTTTTACTATTAGATATTTACCCTCTGAATAGAATCAAATCACCCTATCAATTTTGGGAGTGCCTAAAAGAAAAAAGTGGCTATATAATTATCACGCTACTTATAGCCTATATTGCAATAGAGGGGCATACACAAAGTGATGGGCTAACATCTACAACTGTTATTTCAATGGTAGAGCGTTTATGGAATAGTATTCATAGTTTATATTTATATTTATTTAATTTTTTTATACCTTTAAATTTAAGTACTTTTTATCCATTAGCAATTCAATTTAATTTAACAGAAACAATCTATCTACTCATCATAATGATTGTTGCTATTTATTTGGTAATAAAAAAATCCCCTTTTTTACTCGTTACGCTACTTTCCCTTTTAATCACTTTATCACCAGTATTAGGCTTTATTAAGTTTGGTTGGCATGGTTCTGCAGATCGTTTTATGTATTTTCCTTCTCTTGCTTTATGTCTTTTTGTTGCAACAGGTATTATTTTAGGGGGACAAAAACTTATTAAAAAAAGTGCTGTTATTTTTTATACTTATTTTTGTATAGGTTTATTATTGATTAGCTTTTTTTCACTTTTAAGCCTCCAACAAGCAAAAGCATGGCACAATAATTTTACCTTATGGAGTAATGCATCATTTGCCTATCCTGATAATATTTTTATTACAAAACAATTGGGCAATGCATATCTTGAAATAGGATATTATGAAAAGTCACGAGATATATTTGGTAATATGATAAAGCAGCTTTCTACACATAAAGATAATAAGAATTATGCTTTATATCA
>Ga0193958_1000357_pt1 | contig 17714 bp, 15 predicted proteins | sample FB_1_MG_FD_140320 | JGI IMG/M metagenome (GOLD analysis project Ga0193958, IMG submission 140320) | Microbial mat bacterial communities from the Broadkill River, Lewes, Delaware, United States - FB_1_MG | ecosystem: Environmental > Aquatic > Freshwater > River > Microbial mats | place: USA...
AATCTGATAGTTCGAACTAATGAGCCATGCCCCGGTATAACCAAATAATAGAAAGAGCAGCAACATAGCGGATGCTACTCCGAAGCTAAAGTGTAGCGTGGAACGAATTTGACCATTCAAACCTGCATTCAGGCTTAGCAAATTTGCTGGACCCGGTGTGTACATAATACCGAACGCGTACGCGAGTATTTCAACCATAGAGATCAACCTAGAAGTAGAGAGTTGTGAGTGGGTTATGAAAGCGGGTATTTCAATTAAGACTTAAGACAGTGCTGTTGGTACTGTCGAGGCGTCATACCATAGATAGGCTTGAAGCGACGATTAAAGTGGCTAAGGTCGCTAAAGCCATACTCAAATACGACATCATCAAGAGGGGTTCCTGATTCTAGGTCTTCGCGGGCGCGGTTTATGCGGCAATTCAAAATATATTGATGCGGGGTAATTCCAAATTGCTGCCGGAACATACGTAAAAAGTGATATTTAGATAGATTCGCGTGCTGACTTAATTCATCTAATGACATATCCATGAGAATATTGTCGTGTATAAAGTCGCGAGCTCGAAGTAATAAAGGGTCAGCTTTACGCCCCTTATTGCTCGTCGGGCATTCACCGTAACGTTGTGAAATACGTAATGCAATTTGATAAAGCTCACATTCTTGATGAAGCTTATTATCATTTTGGCTCTCAATTAACCTCGTAATATTCAGTATATGTTGGCGTAGTAGAGGATCATCCAACATGGTGTCTGTGATCTGAAAGTCATGACTTTGCGCGATGCCTGCGCTGTGAAGCATAGGTTCTAGCTGGTCTGGGTGAACATAAAGCATTCGGTATTGCAGTTTATCGTCGGCACCGGATTGACCATCATGTACTTCACCCGGATTGAATATGATGATATTGCCGGGATGACTGCGGTGAAATTCACGACTCGCAAAGAAGTCCTGGCGACCCGCCAGAGTTACCCCAAATGAATATTCATCATGGGCATGCTTGCCGTATGAAAAGTCATTCATCTCTGCTTGTAAGACCGTCACCTGATCGAGGTGTTGGCTTTTATAAAATTGAAATTGATTATCTTGCTTCATTTATATTCACCGCGTTACGCATTGTAAGCCGTATGTAGACTTAAATGTAATATAGAGCGCAGCAAAAAATATTACTTGGATAAAATTGCGCACTTTAAGCGTTAGTGTTTTGAGTCGTGATGGCTAAAGGAATAGCTCTTAGGGTAAATGATTCGTTTTATATAGGTTGTGCAGCGCTTAGGAATTCATGTACCTAAGTGCTGTCGGTTTCATGGCATTAAGATGCTAGTGGGCGTTACAGCGGATGTTGTTTTTTTAGTGTGGTAGATACGAATATTGCTTACCGGGCATTTTTTTTGTCAAGCTGATTGTATTTGTTTGCAATCATATTTTTTGGATGCTCAGTAAACATGGGGCTTTCAGCTCTTATGCTATTTTTTGTCAGTGAAGTAGCTGCTTTTTGTTATTGTTGAATTTCGGCTGGGTACTAGTATTTAACCTATGTTGAAAACAAAGCGGAGACTCTGTATCTCTCCGTTAGCCGAATAACAATGAAAAGAGGCGGTTATGAAAGTACTGGTTGCCGTAAAGCGAGTGATTGATTACAACGTTAAAGCCCGTGTTAAAGCGGATAATAGTGACGTTGACCTTGCTAATGTAAAAATGGCACTAAATCCTTTTTGCGAAATAGCAATTGAGGAAGCGGTTCGTTTAAAAGAAGCAGGCACAGCCGATGAAGTTGTAGTTGTTTCTGTGGGTAGTAAGAGTTGCGATGAGCAGATTCGCACAGCATTAGCATTGGGCTGTGATCGTGGCATACGTATTGATACACCCGATAGCCCTGATTCACTTTCTGTCGCGAAATTATTGGCAAAAGTCGTTGAGCAAGAGACACCAGGGTTGGTTGTTTTAGGTAAACAAGCGATTGATTCCGATAATAATCAAACTGGGCAAATGCTGGCTGCATTGCTAAATCGACCGCAGGGAACATTCGCATCGGCGGTCAAGATCTCTGAAGATAAAGTTCAAGTTACTCGTGAAATTGACGGTGGTTTACAAACGGTTGAATTAGCAATGCCTGCCATTGTTACAACGGACCTGAGATTGAATGAGCCTCGTTATGCATCTCTACCTAATATCATGAAAGCTAAGCGTAAGCCTTTGACGGTGATTACTCCTGATGAATTAGGCGTTACGGTTGGAAGTAATATTTCTCTGCTACGTGTTGATCCGCCCGCTGAGCGCCAGGCCGGTGTAAAAGTTAGTTCAGTTGATGAGCTAGTGGAAAAACTGCGTAACGAAGCAAAAGTGATTTAAGGAGGCATTACCATGACCATATTAGTAATTGCAGAGCATGATAATGCGCAACTCAAACCCGTTACTCTAAATACGCTGTCTGCCGCGGAAGCAATAGGTGGTGATATTCATCTATTGGTCGCGGGTCACAACTGCCAAGTGGTTGCTGACGAAGCGGCTCGTGTGACCGCTGTTTCGAAGGTTTTGCTGGCTGATAATACCGCTTATGAACACCAGCTAGCGGAAAACATAAGCGCTTTAATTGTGAGCATTGCCGCAAGCTATAGCCACATTTTAGCGTCTTCAACGACGACGGCTAAAAACTATCTGCCGCGAGTGGCTGCATTGTTAGACGTTAATCAAATTTCAGATATCAGTGCCGTTGTTTCAGCGGATACTTTTGAACGTCCAATCTATGCAGGAAATGCAGTAGCAACCGTGCAATCATCGGATAAGGTGAAAGTGATCACTGTGCGTGGTACCGCGTTTGATGCGGTTGTCGCAGATGGGAACAATGCAGAGATCGCTGTCGTGGCTGAAGCTTGTGATGCAGGGGTATCTTGTTTTATTAGCGAAGAGTTAGCGGTCAGTGATCGTCCAGAACTCACTGCAGCATCTGTTGTTGTGTCGGGTGGACGCGGCATGGGTAATGGTGAAAATTTCGATCTATTGTATTCAGTGGCTGACAAACTTGGGGCAGCGGTAGGGGCATCTAGGGCAGCGGTTGATGCTGGTTTTGTACCCAATGATATGCAGGTAGGTCAGACAGGGAAAATGGTGGCGCCTGAACTTTATATTGCCGTAGGTATTTCTGGTGCAATACAGCATTTAGCGGGGATGAAAGACTCAAAAGTCATTGTCGCGATCAATAAAGACGAAGAAGCGCCTATCTTTCAGGTGGCAGATTATGGGCTTGTTGCGGATCTATTTGATGCCGTTCCTGAACTGGAACAAAAAATCTAATATTTCCCCATTCATTAAAAACTGCTCAGGCTTTATACAAGTTTGAGCTAAAAATAATAAAACGGAGCAACTTAGATGCTTTTCGAAGGACAAACGATTAACGTGCAGTCGATCGAAGACGGAATCTACGATGTGGTTTTCGATCGTAAAGGCGATTCAGTCAATAAGCTCGATCAAAGTACCTTAGCGGAACTGCGTACCGTCGTAGAGACTCTGCGTGATGTGGAAGGTATTCGAGGTGTAATTTTCTCCAGTGCGAAAGACAGCTTTATTGTCGGTGCTGATATTACTGAATTTATGCAGATGTTTTCTGCGACAGAAGAGCAGATAGTCGAAGGTCTTCTGGATATTCATCAAATTTTTAATGGCATTGAAGATCTGCCTTGTCCAACAGTGGCGGCGATCAACGGTTTGGCACTCGGTGGCGGTTTTGAACTATGCCTAGCGACAGATTATCGCGTTATGGGAGACCAAGCTAAAGTAGGCCTGCCAGAAGTAAAACTGGGTATTTACCCAGGTTGGGGCGGCACGATTCGTTTACCGCGCTTGATCGGTGTTGATAATGCTAACGAGTGGGTTTGTGGCGGTAGCGAAAAACGTCCTGCTGCTGCGTTGTCCGATGGCGGTGTTGATGCGGTTGTAGCAACGGCGATGGTTAAAGATGCTGCATTGGATTTATTGAAGGGCTGTATTGCCGGCAAGTTTGATTATCAAGCGCGTCGTGATGAGAAGATTAATCCGATCAAGTTGAATCAAGTCGAACAGATGATGGCCTTTGAATCGGCGAAAGGCGTTATAGGTGGAAAAGCAGGGCCTCATTATCCTGCGCCAATGGCCGCGCTTAAAACGATTCAAAAACATGCTAATTTGCCGCGTGATAAAGCGGTCGAAGTTGAAGCAAAAGGCTTTGTTAAAGTTGCAAAAACAGAGGTCTGTGCTGCGCTAGTTGGTCTATTTATGAAAGACCAATATATTAAGAAAGTAAGCAAGAGTTTTGAACGCCAAGCTGAACCTGTGAAAAAAGCCGCTGTGCTAGGGGCGGGCATTATGGGGGGCGGTGTTGCTTATCAGTCTGCGTCAAAAGGCACGCCGATTTTGATGAAAGATATCAATGATGCAGCGCTCCAGCTGGGCCTTGATGAAGCAACTAAATTGCTGAATAAGCGCGTGTCACGTGGCCGTATGGATAGTATGAAGATGGCGCAAGTGCTTAATAGCATTACGCCAACGCTTAATTACGGTGATTTTGGTAACGTTGATTTAGTCGTCGAAGCGGTTGTTGAAAACCCGAATGTTAAAAAGGCGGTACTTGCCGAAGTTGAATCCCAACTTCCAGAAGGCGCGATCTTAACGTCTAATACTTCTACTATTTCAATTACAGAGCTAGCAACAGCACTGAAAAAACCTGAAAACTTCTGTGGCATGCACTTCTTTAATCCTGTGCCATTAATGCCGTTGGTGGAAGTTATTCGTGGTGAGAAAACATCAGAAGAAGCTGTGGCTCGAACGGTGGCATACGCTAAAGCGATGGGTAAAACCCCTATTGTGGTTAACGACTGCCCAGGCTTCCTTGTGAACCGTGTTTTGTTCCCCTATTTCGGAGGTTTCAGCGCGTTAGTATCTGATGGTGCGGATTTCCAGAAAGTAGATAAAGTGATGGAACGTTTTGGTTGGCCAATGGGGCCTGCATACCTTTTGGATGTTGTTGGTATTGATACCGCACATCATGCGGATGCTGTTATGGCTGCGGGCTTCCCTGATCGTATGCAGCATGAAGGTGAGAATGCGATCGATCGTATGTATTCACTTGAGCGCTTTGGTCAGAAAAATAATAAAGGTTTCTATCGCTACGAACTTGATCGTAAAGGCAAGCCTAAGAAGCTTGTTGACGAAGAGGTTCCTGCCCTATTGGCGGAAGTGGTCTCTGAATCTCGTGACTTTACCGATGAAGAGATCATTGAGCGCATGATGATTCCGTTATGTATCGAAACTGTTCGCTGTTTAGAAGATGGCATTGTTGATAGTGCTGCTGAAGCGGATATGGGTCTTATTTACGGCATAGGTTTCCCTCCTTTCCGTGGTGGTGCGTTGCATTACCTAGATCAGATTGGTTTGGATAACTTCTGTGAGATGGCGAAGAAATATGAAGCCTTAGGTCCGCTATATCAGCCGACTGAAAAAATGAAACAGATGGCCGCTGCTGGCGATAAATACTTTCCAGAAGCCAAAGGCTAAGGGGTAGAACAATGAACTTGAAACCAAATGACGTAGTCATCGTTGATGGTGTACGTACCCCGATGGGTAAATCTAAGAATGGCTCTTTCCGTAATGTCCGTGCCGAAGCGCTTTCCGCTGCGACAATGCGCGCACTACTGGAGCGTAACGCGGCGCTTAATCCTGCTGATATTGAAGATGTGATGTGGGGCTGTGTTAACCAGACCAAAGAGCAAGGCTTCAATATTGGTCGTAATGCTGCGGTATTAGCAGGTATACCTCATACGGTTGCTGGACAGACAATTAACCGCTTATGTGGTTCATCAATGGCTGCTCTGCATGCCGGTGCGCAGAATATTATGACCGGTAATGGTGATGTATTTCTCGCGGGTGGTGTAGAGCACATGGGTCATGTCTCTATCATGCACGGTGTTGACGTGAACCCCGAAATGTCTAAGCAGGTTGCTAAAGCTGCGATGATGATGGGTGTTACTGCGGAGATGCTGGGTAAAATGAATGGCATTAGCCGTGAGATGCAAGATGAGTTTGCTGCACGTTCTCATCGTCTAGCGCATCAGGCACACCTTGATGGTTTATGGGATAGCGAGATTATTGCTGTTGAAGGGCACGATGAAAATGGCTTTAAGTCGCTGTTAGAAGCGGATGAAGTTATTCGCCCAGAAACCACAGTTGAAACGCTAAGTACTTTAAAACCGGTCTTTGTACCAAAAGTAGGCACGGTAACGGCAGGAACATCATCGGCTTTCTCAGACGGTGCTTCGGCAATGCTGATAATGTCGGCGGCTAAAGCTGAAACGCTCGGCTTAAAGCCGCGTGCACGTATTGTTAGCATGGCTGTAGCGGGTTGTGATCCATCGATTATGGGATATGGACCTGTGCCTGCTACACAGAAAGCATTAAAACGTGCGGGTTTATCGATTGATGATATTGATTATGTTGAGTTGAATGAAGCCTTTGCTGCACAAGGTTTATCCGTGCTTAAAGGCCTTAAGTTGCTTGATAAGATGGACGATAAAGTGAACTTGAAAGGCGGTGCAATCGCACTAGGACATCCGTTAGGTTGTTCTGGTACACGTATCACGAATACCTTGATGAATGTTCTGGAGCAGCAAGACGGTACTTTGGGTCTTGCAACGATGTGTATCGGGATGGGCCAAGGCATCTCTACCGTTATCGAACGTCTCTAACCGAAAACCTTCTCCACCCTTTTAGCTATATTGCCCCGTCCTTTGGATGGGGCTTTTTTTATGTCAATTTATAGCGTTTCACAGGCATGATTCATTTATGTAATGGGTTTCGCATTCTTAATGCCTGGTTGTTATATTATAATATATCATTTGTGGTTTTTAGTAGCTCAGAATGTGGAGAGGTCAGTGCAGGAAAAGATGACAGACAGATGCGTCGAGCAGATTAATCAGGTACAGCATGTTGCGGAGGGTCTACATCCGGAAGTGTTAACATCAATTTTTGATGAGCAAGTTAATTTAGTGAATTATCACCGCTGTTTAAGCGATGATGTGGTGCTTTATTGCCAAGCTTTAGCTAAAGAAAGAAAACATCTGAGCATACGGTCTGTTATTTCGGTGCACGCTATAGAGCTAGCACTTAACGATCTCTTCCCTGAGTATTCCAAAAAAGCAGAGTTCATAGCAGATTTGGCGTTGCTCATTGATATGTATGCCTGCTTATTTGATCTTGAAGAGGTTGGTTTAAGGGTGCAGCTGTTGGATCGGGCGATGTGCCCTCGTTTTCATGTGGATAAGTTAGGTTGTAGGCTTGTTTCAACTTATAGGGGCACGGGAAGCGAATGGCTTAACGATTTTGATATCGACCGAAGCAAGTTAGGGAAAGGAAGTAATGGTTTGTCTGATGAAGAGTCCGGTCTCTATTCTGGTCAGATCCAATCGGCTAAAGCGGGTGATGTATTATTACTTAAAGGAGAGGGGTGGTTCGGTAATGAGGGGGGAGGCATTGTACATCGTTCGCCCCCAGTTGCTTCGACTGAGCGGCGATTGGTGGTAACTCTAGATTTTGCGTGACAGTAGCTTTTATTTGAAAGGGACCTTTGCTAAAGACTAGGTTTTTAAAACGAGCGGCTAATGTATGTAGCTTTCCCCACCCATGTCGTGCTTTAGGTCTTTAGGTGGGGCTTTGAGGTGCATTAAACCTCTTCGTCTTCATCCAGTAAGCGGATGCCAGCGAGAGGGTTTTCTTCATCAAGTACTTCCTGCTCTTGTGCAGGTACCTCTTCGTTACCCTCTTTTTCTACGACGGCTAGATTCATTCGCAGACGCATATCATTCGGTGAATCTGAGTTGATCAAGGCCTGATCTTCAGTAATTACACCTTGTTTAAAAAGTTTATAGAGAGAGTCATCAAAAGTTTGCATGCCAGTCGCTTCTGATGCTTTAGACATTACTTCTTTGATCTCTTTAATTTCCCCTTTCATTATCAGCTCTTGAATCGTCGATGTGCCAAGAAGAATTTCTATAGCAGCACAGCGTTTGCCCTCTTTGGTTGGAATTAAGCGCTGCGAAACAATTGCTTTAAGGTTTAAAGCCAGGTCATGAAAGATCTGTTTGTGGCGAGCTTGAGGGAAGAAGTTGATAATGCGATCGATCGCTTGGTTCGCATTGTTTGCATGTAGGGTCGAGATGGCAAGGTGGCCTGTTTCAGCATAAGTTAGGCATTGCTCCATGGTTTCTTGATCACGAATCTCACCAATTAGAATGACATCAGGGGCTTGTCTAAGTGCGTTTTTTAAGGCGTTGTGGAAATTACGAGTATCTACGCCTACCTCTCGTTGATTGATCAGCGATTTACGGTGGTTGTGCACAAACTCCACCGGGTCTTCGATGGTGATGATATGACCACCGCTATTTCGATTTCGATGGTCGATGAGCGCCGCCAACGATGTGGACTTACCCGAACCTGTCGCTCCAACAAAAAGAACGAGTCCGCGCTTTTCCATAATAACGTCTTCAAGGACACGAGGAAGTCCTAGGTCGGCCATTTTAGGGATATCAGCTTTGATATTTCGGGCGACTAAAGAGTACTGATTTCGTTGTTTGAAAATATTGATACGGAAGCGGCCAACCTTAGGGATTGAGTAAGCTAAGTTCATCTCTAGCTCATCTTCAAACGCTGCTTGTTGTTGGTCATCCATCAGTTCACGTGCAACGGCTTCTACATCACCAGGCTTATAGGGCTCTTTACTAAGGGGAGTGAGCTTGCCTTCAAATTTCGCGCAAGGCGGCGCACCAGTGGTTAGGTATAGATCGGAACCATCTCGTTTAGCAAGAATGGTGAGGTAATCCTGAAACTCCATAACTATCTGATCCTTATAGGGTATTGAGGCAAGTCTGTAAGAAAGTCTAGTGGAAGCTTGAGTAGCCGTCATCCTGAATTTTTAGATATTTTTACTTTTTACAATATTTCATGACGAGTGATTAGTTTTATCCACAACGAGGGGGCTTAAACAGATCGGCTGCAATAGGTTTATCTAGGTCGTTTTTTCTAGGCAGTCCTCTCTAGTTTCATAGCTGCGCGAGTAGTGAAGGAATAAACGCTAACTGTTGATCTGAGCCGGTGGCGTTTTTTTGGTCTGCGAGCAGTGCAGTAGATGCGGCTTGGTAAATCCGAGTATGGATTGGATGCTGTTGAATAGCGCGACCGTCAGAGATTGATTGTTCGCATAACGTGGCATCTGGTGAACTAAACCAGCGGCAAGATAGTGGTCGTAGATGATAGATGCTGCATGCGTTAGCCGAATCTAAAAAAGGGCAGGGGGCTCTATATAATGGCGCTTTTCTCGCTGTGATATTTTCTCTGAGAGCTTCTTTTAAGGTTTCTATTTCGTCTTCGCAGTAATTGTTTTTCAGGTGGGTAACAAGGTTGTCTATGACTTGCTGAGAGGTATCGATTGGGAAATAACAGCAGTAGTGGCAACCTTTATTGCAGGCAAGCTTTTGATTGTCAGGAAAGCTCTGTCCAAAGGCGGTAATCGCATCAGTGATATATTGTAAAGTGATGCTGTATTTATCGGCAGCGGATGCAGTACGCCTGATAGTGGAATAGATTTGGGTGCCCAAATTAGAAAAGAGTGCTTCATACTCAGTGTTTGCTGCGCGAAGTTGAGTTGCAACAACAGCTACGTCACTTGTGGAAAAAAAGACCTCTCCATCCGTTCTGTTTGTATCAGCTTTTTTATCACTACTGTTGTTGGTCACAGACATCAATTCCGCGGAAGCAATATTTAAGTATGTCATTATACCTTACTGAGGTAATTCAACCTTGTATTCTTGATCGCTTCTGCCATGAATCGTATCGTAGCTACGAATAAATATTACTTTGACATCCTTAGGGATTGATACTCCAGTAAGGCTTCGGGTAAACGGTTGTTCTTCAACATGAGGATGGTGGAGAATCCGAGTCCCATAAACAACACCGTCAGCTCCGATAACATCCCATTTGTTAGCGTAGTGTTCCCAGCCTGTATCGGTATGGCGGAGGGTTACCGCAAAGTTATACTGCTCATTTTTAGTTTTTTGCGCGTCAACCGCGATCACTTCTGTCATCCCAGCATGAAGGGGGGAGGCGATAGAATAGATTGATGCGGTGAGGACGATGCTCTTAAGTGTTGATCGAAGTGTCATGGCCGGTTCTCCATGTAATGTCGGCTTTGAAGCGTAATGCTAAGCGTAGCAAAAGTATTGACCCGCTAACGGCTTAGTTGTTCCTCAATAATTTCACGAAGGACTGCGGCGGTTTGGTCCGGTGCTTCAAAAGGAAATAAGTGGCCTCCATCAAAGGGAAGCAGCGTCATGTTAGGGAAGTTTTTACGCCACCAGTTTCTCTCACTTTTTTCGAATAGATCGCTTTCCGTACCATAGATAACGGTGCCGCTTACTTGTTTGAGGTATTTGGGAGCCTCGAGTAGGACATTACGGAAGATGTCTGCTTCAACCTCAGGTGAAATGGATAACTCTACACCAGTATTAGCATCGCTTAATCCATGTTCTATGTAGTCGGAAAAGCAACGAGGGTGGAAGTTTTTGAATAAAGATTTGTTCGAAAAATAGTCTCTAGCTTCTTCGCGGTTTAGGAAGGTTGCTCTACGGTTCGCCGCGCGGGCTGCGGGCGTTATTTTGTCAATAAAACCCATCTTACGTGCTAATTTCAACGCATAGCGCTTTCGCTTACTAAACAGGACGGGGTCCAGTAAAACAACGTGTTGAAATAGATCGGGTCGAAGCCCCGCTGCAATTAGCGTGACGATCGCGCCCGCAGAGTGCCCCATCCCTATCACGGGTTTATCTTGGCTTTGCTCAATATCTTGGATGAGCTCTGCTGCGTAGTTCTTGAGGTCGTTATTGAGCGGATAATCGCCGTGCCCCATCTTTTCAACGTAGTTGATTTGATATTCGGGCATCAAACTAAATAGGTAGTTATAGCTGCTTCCAGGGAAACCGTTGGCGTGGCTGAATTGAATTTGTGTCATCACTTAAATCCTAACGCTTTAACGGTGAGAGCTCATCAACATATTGACGGTTGTTTTTGCGATGGCATCAACATCATCACGATTTATATAGATACCATCATTAAATAAACGACATAAACCATGGAGAGCAGCCCAACTCGCTTGAGCGATACGAAGTGGAGGTTGTGATGTATCGAATATCCCCTCAATTTGTAGCGCCTCGACCCACTCTAACCATAAACGGAAACAGTTTTTTGAAATAAGTTTTAGGGAATCAGTGGGCTGTCCTGATTTCCAAATGTCACGGCCATACATGAGATCGTATGTTTCGCTATTGTCATGGGCAAAGCGAATATAGGTCAGCACGTACTGCTCGAATAATTCGTTTGCCGGTAGATCAGGGTAAAGAGTTGATATGGATGTAACTAATTGATCTTGTTTTAAAAAGCCTTGCTCTGCGATGGCACAGAGAAGCTCGTTTTTATCTTTGAAGTGGTGATACGGGGCTGTTCTTGAAACACCGACTTTGTCTGCAAGTTTACGTATCGACAGGTTCTCTATGCCCCCGAGTGCAATTAAGTCGGTCGCGGCATTGAGTAGTTTTTCTCTTAAATCACCGTGGTGATAAGGTTTTTTTGATTCAGTCATGGCGGCAATCTAACAATCAATCTTGACAGTGTCAAAATAGATTATTATCTTAAGGTTATCTTGACGCTGTCTAGATTGCTTAAGTTGTGGTTTCTTAGCAATCATTACGCAGTGTGTAATGAATAATAAAAATGGATGAACGATGAGCTACGAAACCTTTACCTTAAGTGTTGAGAATCATATTGCGCATTTACAACTGAATCGCCCCGATGCCTATAATTCAATGAGCCGTGATTTCTGGCGCGAATTTCCTGAAGCGATTAAGCAGATAGATATCGAAGCACAAGCGCGTGTCTTAGTAATCTCTTCTACAGGAAAGCACTTTTGTGCCGGGATGGATTTAGAGGTTTTTACACAACCGGATCCTCAAATGTTTAATGGTGAAGCGGGTCGTCGTGCTGAAGCGATGCGCCGGTTGGTGCACCAGTTACAGCAATGTTTCTCGGTACTAGAAGACATAAGAATCCCAGTGCTCTGCGCTATCCAAGGAGGGTGTATAGGTGGAGCGTTGGATCTGGTGTGCGCTGCGGATATTCGTTATTGCACAGAGGATGCTTTCTTTACAATTAAAGAAACCGAATTAGGAATGACGGCGGATTTAGGGACTTTACAGCGACTTCCTCAATTAATTGCACCTGGACTAGCCCGTGAACTCGCTTATACAGGTCGAAAAATGCAGGCTGCAGAAGCATTACGCTCAGGCCTGGTGAACCGAACTTTTCCTGATGAAGGGTCATTATTGGAAGGGGTAATGGCGATTGCACATGAAATTGCTGGGCGATCTCCATTGGCTGTCACAGGTTGCAAGCAGATGATTAACTATGCCCGCGATCATAGTATGGCGGATAGCCTTAGCTATATGGCTACGTGGCAAGCAGGGATGTTTCAGCCGAGCGATATGATGCAAATTTTTAGCGCTAAAATGTCAGGTAAAGCACCCGAATTTGAGCCGTTGAGAAAAGTGACTGCACCGCTGCAAAAACCGAAAAACTAAAAAACTACAATAAAAAACTAATTTTGACGAGAATTTAATCATGAGCACTCATCCATATCCTCACTTGTTGCAGCCTTTAGATTTAGGTTTTACGACGTTAAAAAACAGGGTCTTAATGGGCTCTATGCACTTAGGGCTCGAAGAAGCACCCAATGGTTTTCAGCGAATGGCTGCGTTCTATGCTGAGCGTGCCCGCGGCGGTGTCGCGATGATTGTCACAGGTGGTATAGGCCCGAATACCGTCGGCGCGGTTCATGGTCATGCTGCACAAATGACCTCTGCAGAGGATGTGGAAAATCACAGAGTGGTAACCTCTGCTGTTCATGCTGAGGGTAGTAAAATTTGCATGCAAATTTTGCACACTGGACGTTATGCATACAATCCTCAACCGGTTGCTCCTTCGGCGCTACAAGCACCGATTAACCCATTCCCACCAAAAGAATTGACGGAAGAGGGTATCGAACAACAAATTAGTGATTTCGTACGCTGTGCATCCCTCGCTAAAGAAGCGGGATATGACGGCGTTGAAATTATGGGTTCAGAAGGCTATCTCTTGAATCAATTCATCGCTACGCGAACAAATAAGCGTGATGATGATTGGGGCGGTGAGTACGAGCAACGTATCCGCTTTCCTCTCGAAATTATTCGTCGTGTGCGTGAGGCGGTTGGTGCGGAATTCATTATTATCTATCGCCTCTCGGTATTAGACCTTGTAGAGGGCGGCAGCAGTTTTGAAGAGGTGGTGCAGCTCGGTAAAGCAGTGGAAGATGCAGGTGTCACTATCATTAATACAGGTATAGGCTGGCATGAAGCGCGAATCCCCACTATAGCAACCAAAGTGCCACGAGCTGCATTTACATGGGCTACGGCAAAAGTCCGTGATGCGTTAAGTGTTCCGTTGATTACTTCTAACCGTATCAATATGCCGGATGTGGCTGAATCAGTTCTCGCCCGTGGTGATGCCGATATGGTGTCGATGGCACGTCCATTCCTGGCAGATCCTGAGTTTGTTGTTAAAGCACAAGATGATCGGGCGGATGAGATCAACACTTGTATTGGCTGTAATCAGGCCTGTCTCGATCATATCTTTGCTGGAAAACTAACAAGTTGTCTTGTTAATCCTCGTGCATGCCATGAAACAGAACTGCTTATTGCTCCCGCGACGCATAGTAAAAAGATTGCTGTTGTGGGGGCCGGGCCTGCGGGCTTAGCTTTTTCTACTACCGCTGCTAAGCGAGGGCATAAAGTGACATTGTTTGATGCCGCTTCCGAGATCGGTGGACAGTTTAACGTTGCTAAGCGCATTCCCGGGAAAGAGGAGTTTTACGAGACCTTAAGATACTTTGCTAAACAGGTGGAGCTAACGGGGGTCGAGTTGAAACTAGATACGTTGGTTAGCGCGGACATGCTAGAAAGCGCAGGCTACGATGACGTTGTTATAGCGACGGGCATCTCTCCTCGCAAACCCGATATGGAAGGGATCGATCACCCTAAAGTATTGAACTATCTTGATGTGATGTCTGGTGCGGATGTCGGTCAGAAAGTAGCTGTTATCGGTGCAGGTGGTATCGGTTTTGATATATCTGAGGTACTTATCCATCAGGGTGAATCGACCAGTTTGAACATCCCGGCCTTTATGCAGGAATGGGGTGTAGATATGACAATGGGTGCGCGCGGTGGCGTTGAACAGATGAAGCAGATTTTTGAGCCAGCAGCCAGAGAGGTGTACTTACTACAGCGTAAGAAAAGCAAAGTTGGCGCTCAGTTAGGTAAGACGACAGGTTGGATTCATCGTACTGACTTGGCTAAGAAGGGTGTCAAGATGCTGAACAAGTGTGAGTATGTGAAGATTGATGACATGGGCTTGCATCTTTTAGTTGATGGTGAGGCGCAGCTGCTTGATGTTGATAATGTGATTATCTGTGCTGGGCAAGAGCCACGCCGGGAATTAGCTGATCAGATAAACTCGTCACTATCTGTGCATCTTATTGGCGGTGCTGATGTCGCCGCAGAGTTAGATGCAAAACGCGCTATTGATCAAGGAACTCGCTTAGCAGCAGAGCTTTAATGCTTAGGCGTTGATTGGAAGCCAAAGACTTTCAATCAACGCCTATCTAGGGGGTCGTTGGATAAGTTAATGGAAAGTTTAATTTTCGGTTATATCGTTGCGACCAAATAAACGGAAATTCCAATTTTCAACTGCCTTACTCGCAAGGCGAGCATCTACTTTAGCCATCCAACTGGATGACAGTTTCTTTTGCCGTTTCAATTTTACTAGGCCATCCTGACTCAGAGGGTGAGTAAAGAAGTGATGACAGACCTCAGCGATAGTCATCGCATTTTGTTCCCGCTCAAGGAGAACAAGAGGGGAATCAACGCAGACCGCGCCGGGTTGAATGACTCGATATAGCCATCCACAACGGCTGAGATCCTGCATGCTTTGTGCAAAGTTGGCGATTTCCCAGCGCTTATTCAGCTTGAAGCAGGGAGAGCGAGGTTGACTGATTTCTATAATCGAGTCGCCCCATTGATAACGATCACCAAGATATACATTCTCTTCAGTCATGCCGATTGAGCTAATATTTTCCCCCATACCGGGAGCTAGCCAAGCTATTTCTGCGCCATACCTTTCTTGCCAGAACGCATAGTGTTCAAGTGGATACTGATGTAATGCTCGTTCTAAACCTCCATGATGGTGTGCATCAGCGCATTGGTCGCCTTCCAGTCCTTCGTAAGATAGATATAGGGGCTGATCGATAGGTGATTTATCAATTGCGGTTTCAAGGCCATAGCGTTGGGCTACCGTCCCGGTAAAAATGCGTTTTGGGTAGTTTGCTTTGTCCATTGGTTCCTTAGCTTTTTAATCCGAATTGCAACGTTTTGTAAAACAAGGTTTTGTAAAACAACGGTTACCCGTCATCATACTTGCTAGACGTGCTTTAGGCGTTCATAAACTTGCATGATTTTTGGCATGGCACGGTGGAACGCACTGACGACTTCAGGATCAAAGTGCTTGCCAGACTCTTCATTAAAGAGCGTCAGGGCTTTATCGACAGACCACGCTTCTTTATATGGCCGTTTTGACGTAAGCGCATCAAATACATCCGCAACGGCAACAATTCGAGCAGATAACGGAATCTCCTCTCCTTTCCAGCCATGGGGGTAGCCACTGCCATCCCACTTTTCATGATGACCTTCAGCGATCTCTATACCTGTTGAAAACATACTGTGGCCACTTGCATTGAGTTGTTCTTCACAGCGCTTTAAGACTTCACCACCGATAGCTGGATGAAACTCCATTTCATGGCGTTCCTCAGGGGTTAGTCTTCCTGGTTTTAGTAAAATGCTATCGGCAATGCCTACCTTGCCGATGTCGTGCATAGGCGAGAAACGGAGAATATCTCGTATGTATCGACTATCAATTTGGTGTTGGTAGGGGCTGTTATGGCTGAGCTCTTCTGCCAAAATCATTGAGTATTGCGACATACGATCAAGATGATCGCCTGTTTCAGGGTCACGACTTTCTGCAAGTTTGGAGAGCCCGCTGACGGCTGAAATGACTAAGCTTTCAACCAGCTCTGTTTTTTCAAAGGCGTGTTGCAGCTGGCCTCCTGCATTTTTTAAAAGCTGTAAATGCTTGTCGTTAAAAGCCGATGGTTGGCAGCTTGCGAAGAGTAAAATGGAGCCGCTTTGATTGTTAAACGGGAAAAAAAGTGCAGAACTAATACCCGCATTATGGAGGTATTTTACCAAGGCGGAGTGTTTATCATCCCAGTCTGAACTGTCTTGCCATAGAATAGGTTCTGGCTTTTCAGCCATCACACCCAGCTCACAGTTGTGTTTGTTGAACGAACTATTTTCTTGCAGGCTGAGTTTAGTATCCGTGTGGATTCTATCTAACAGTAGCGACTGTGAATCATTACTGTCACGTATTAGACATAGCGCGTCGATGGGTAATCGTTGTTTGTATTCTTCGTAAACGAAACAAAGGGCATTATCGATGCTAGTCGCTTGGTTTACGCTACGAGTCAGGTTAAACGTCGTATTTAAATTAAGGGCAAGATCATCAATCGCAGAGTATATCGTTCCCATCTCATTACGACTATTTACTTGCTCTTCTGAACGGGTTTCGCCTTGGGCCAAATTTTGTAAACGCGTAATTATGTTTTTTAATGGGCGGCTAAATAATTTGTTTAATGCAATAAGTGTTGCTAAACCAACGAAGAGTGAAAGGAATAGTAAAACGATATTGATCTGTCGCTGTTGTTTTAGCTGTTGGTCTAAAATCTCTTGGGTTTTATCGCTAATCCGTACTGACATAGCGTTGAGCGCGGTTTCATTTGCGATAACCCAGCGAGCGACCGCTTCTAGTTTTGGTTGAGCAGGATCATCGCCTTTCGTTCGGTTGATCTCTAATGCGTAGCCTTGCCACTGTTTTTGTACTTGGGGAAGCGAGGTTAAGGTTGCGATCGCTTCATCAAGCTTGAAAAGAGTGTCGTTTAAACCTTGGCCATACATGCCTAGATCTCGAAAGTAGGTCTCCCAGTCTCGGGGGGCGGCTTCTGCGTATTGTTTGCTGCGGTTTATTAAAGAATGAAATAGCTGTTGAGTCGTTCCAGAGCTCTGAAGTGCTATATAGTCATCGCGACGTTGGTTTTCGCTGTAAAATGAAAATACTGTATTTATTGCAAGTACACTTAGCAATACAGTGATAACAACGGTTATTTGGAATCGAAGAGAGTGGTAGATAGGTACTTGAGCCGTTTTCATTAATACTTCCTAGTCAGCAGCGTCCATTATCCGATGTTGATACAAAAAATGTTTTATTGCTACCTTATCGATAACATCTCCAAAGTAACCCAGCCTTAGAGCCTAAAGTCGGCGAAAAGTTTCATCAGGTATCTTATAGAAAGTAGAGAACTTTTGAGGAATGGTGAATGAAAAGGCCTAGCGAGAGCTAGGCCGTGACAAGAAGGTTTATATGAATCCGGTTTCAGGCGACAGTTTCAATCAGCTGAGGGAACTCTGTGCCTGGATCATTAGGTAGTTGCTCTGCCAATCGACTCTGTAGACG
>Ga0193958_1000358_pt1 | contig 17694 bp, 17 predicted proteins | sample FB_1_MG_FD_140320 | JGI IMG/M metagenome (GOLD analysis project Ga0193958, IMG submission 140320) | Microbial mat bacterial communities from the Broadkill River, Lewes, Delaware, United States - FB_1_MG | ecosystem: Environmental > Aquatic > Freshwater > River > Microbial mats | place: USA...
CTTACAAATAGAGCTGGATCTGGTGTAATCTCAATGAAACTAAGTCCAAAAACTGGTAAAACTGTTGTTGGAAATGTGATTGTTGATGAAGGGCAAGATTTAATGGCACTTACTTCAATTGGTAAGATGATTAGAGTAGATATGAATACAATTAGAAAAGCAGGTAGAAATACATCTGGTGTAACTATTGTAAATGTAGATAAAGATGACAAAGTTGTAAGTATCGCAAAATGTCCAAAAGCAAAAGATGATGAATTAGATATACAATTAGCCGATGATATGGCTGGTGTAGATTTAGAAGAAAGAAATTTATTAAGTAAAGAAGAAGAGGAATAAGAAGAAAAATGAGTGGAAAATATAACGTTGCAGTAGTTGGTGCAACAGGTGCAGTTGGTGAAGAACTTTTCAGAGTTATGGAAGAATTAAATTTTCCTGTAGGTGAATTATTACCATTAGCGAGTGCCAAAAGTGTTGGAACAAGTATAACTTTTAATGGAAAAGATTATCCAGTTGTAGAATTAACAGATACAGTATTTGAAGAACACGAAGTTCATATTGCATTTTTTAGTGCAGGTGGTTCTATTTCTGAAAAATTCGCTAAGTATGCTGTAGAGGGTGGAGCTGTTGTTATTGATAACACTAGCCACTTTAGAATGGATCCTAATGTTCCTTTAGTAGTACCAGAAGTAAATCCAGAAGATATTAATCAATGGAGAGAAACAGGAATCATTGCTAATCCAAATTGTTCTACAATTCAAATGGTACAAGCACTTAAGCCGTTGGATGATTTATACGGTATCAAAAGAGTTGATGTATCTACTTATCAAGCTACATCTGGAGCTGGAAAAGCAGGTATGGAAGAATTAGTTATGCAGATGCAAGACTTTTTTGCATTTAAATTAGATGAAACTAAAAAAGAAGCATTTATGCACCAGATTGCTTTAAATGTTATTCCTCATATTGATGTTCCTCAAGAAAATGGATTTACTAAAGAAGAGATGAAAATGGTAAATGAAACACAAAAGATTCTTAAAAAAGATATTGCTGTTGCTGCTACTTGTGTAAGAGTTCCAGTTTTAAGATCACATAGTGAATCCTTAACAGTAACATTTCAAAATGATATCGATGTAGATTTAGATGAAGTAAGAAATGCACTTGAAGAGTTTGAAAATGTTGAGGTTTTAGATGATATTAAAAATGGTGTATACCCTATGCCGATTATCTCTACAGATACAGACTTAACATACGTAGGAAGATTAAGAAAAGATATTTATGATGATAATGTTTTACATATGTTTAATGCAGCTGACCAAGTAAGAGTAGGGGCTGCTACAAATTCTGTAAGAATTGCTATTAAATGGATAGAGTATCAAAAAGAGGAAATCTAAGTAGATGCTAGAAAGATTTTTTGAAGGCACTATATGGCGAAGTAGATTTATAGTTTTACTTGCTGTAGTATTTGGCTTGATTGGTGCTTTTGTATTATTTATAGTAGCTTCTATGGATATTTGGGGAGTTGCTGTATATACATTTAATACAATTGTAACAGGTGCTCACCCAAAAGGCTTTCATGAAGATATAGTTGCAGGTATAATTGGTGCAGTTGATTTATATCTTATTGCTGTTGTTATGTTTATATTTGCATTTGGTATCTATGAACTGTTTATATCTAAAATAGATGAAGCAAGTATAGGTATTGAAAGTAACAAAATACTAGCTATTCATTCTTTAGATCAATTAAAAGATAAGATTGCAAAAGTTATTGTAATGGTTCTTGTAGTAAACTTTTTTCAAAGAGTTTTACATACAGAATTTACTACAGCTTTAGAGATGTTATATTTTGCATTATCAATAACAGCACTTGCAGTTGGACTTTACTTTTTAGGTAAAGTTGGAAAACACTAAAATTATATAATTTAAAATAGGAAAAAAAATGGGAAAAATATTTGTAGATGCGTGTTTAGGAAAAGAGACACCATATTCACCAGTATGGATGATGAGACAAGCAGGAAGATACTTACCTGAATATATGGAAGTTAGAGCACAAGCAGGTAACTTTTTAAATTTATGCCATGATCCAAAAAAAGCAGCTGAAGTAACAATTCAGCCTTTAGATATTGTTGGTGTTGATGCAGCAATTTTATTTTCTGATATCTTAGTAATCCCTGATGAGATGGGTATGGATTTAGAGTTTATTAAAGGTTTTGGACCAAAATTTCACGATCCTATAGAAACAGAAGAAGATGTAGATAGACTTATTGGTGGAAAAGAAGCTAGTAGTAAACTTACATATGTTTATGATACTATTAAGCTTTTAAGAGAACAGTTAGATGAAAGAGGAGATGATAAAGCACTTATTGGTTTTACTGGTGCTCCTTGGACTCTTGCTACATATATGATTGAAGGTCAAGGTACAAAAACATATAATTTATGTAAAAAAATGATGTATGAAAACCCTGATTTATTACATAAAATACTTAGAAAAGTAACAGAAGTTGTAAAACTATATATGGAAAAACAAATTCAATCAGGTATCGATGTAGCTCAAATTTTTGATTCTTGGGCAGCTGCTATTGAGCCATCAAAATACAATGAGTTTTCATGGCAATATATGGTAGAGATTGCTGATTATTTAAAATTAAAATACCCAGAAACTCCAATTATTATGTTCCCTAAAGGTGTAAGTGCATTTATATCTTCTGGTTTAGTATATGGTAATTTTGATGTATTTGGTGTAGATTGGGGAACTCCAATGGCACTAGCAAAAGCAAAACTTGGAGATAGATATGTTCTTCAAGGAAATATGGAACCTTGTAGATTATACTCAAAAGAAGCTACTACAGCTTGTGTTGAAGGTATTCAAGAAGTTATGGGTGGAAAAAGACACATCTTTAATTTAGGACATGGAATTCTTCCAGATGTTCCTGTTGAAAATGCAAAACACTTTGTAAGCGAGTGTCAAAGAGTAAGCGGAAAAAAATAGTCTCGTGAATAATATAATATTCGGACCCATTCCATCAAGAAGATTTGGAATGAGTCTAGGTATCGATCTCTCTCCAAATGCAAAACAATGTAACTTTGACTGTTTATATTGTGAACTCTCTTATGCCAAAACAATGTCAAAACAAATCGACATAATCTCTGTAGAAGATATTATGACTCAATTAAAAGTAGCATTAGAAAATCATCAAAATATAGATGTGATTACATTTACTGCAAATGGTGAACCATCTTTGTATCCACATTTAAGTGAACTAATCGACGAGATTGATAAAATCAAAGGTGATATAAAAACACTTATTTTAAGTAATGGTGCAAACATCTATGAAAAAGAGATTCAAGATACATTATCTAAGATTGATATTGTAAAGCTCTCTTTAGATTGTGTAAGTGCAGAGTGTTTTAAAAAACTAGATAGAGTTGATGAGAGTGTAGACGTAAGTCAAATAGTAAGTGGTATGGTTGAGTTTAGAAAACTTCATAAAAAGCAACTTATCATCGAAACATTATTTGTAAAAACTTTAAATGATAAAGATAGTGAAATAGAAGGTCTAAAAATAGCATACGATCAAATACAACCCAACCGTATAGATATAGGAACTATAGATAGACCTCCTGCATATGCTGTACAGCCTGTATCACATGAAACACTTGTGGATATAGCAAATACTTTTGAGGGATTACCTGTGACTATTGCACATAAAAATAAAGTTGTAAATAAACAAAAATTTGATGAGCAAGAGATAGTAACACTACTTTCAAGAAGACCTCTAACATTTGATGATGTAGAAAATACATTTGATGAAGCATCTTTAAAAGTACTAAATAAGCTAGTGGATAACGCTAAAATATTCATTGTAAATAACAATGGAGTTAAATTTTACAAAATTTAGAAATTTAAGCTATAATTAATTGACAAAGTTTTAAAAATTTACTATAATTCTGCCACTTAAAAAGAGAAACACTTTTTAAACTTACGGTTTCCGGCATAGCTCAGCGGTAGAGTAGATGACTGTTAATCATTTGGTCCCTGGTTCGATCCCAGGTGCCGGAGCCATTCAAAATCCTCATAGATACTAGCATTATAAGACTTTCAAAAAGAGATTTAAGTTTTCTATATTTTTACTTTAGTCACCCATTAGTCACCAAGATTCAAACATTTAAATTTAACTTTTGCAAATAATACAAATTCAAATAAAATTTTACTAACTCCTAAAATACTATATTTTTTAAATACATTATAATGCAAAACAACAAAAGAGCATTTTCATTCGTAGAAATAATAATCACAATATCTATAATAGTTTTACTTGCTGTAGTTTGATTATCAATAAATCAAGGTCAAAGTAATAAAACTGATAACACAAAAATAAGAACAGATATACAAACTATAAACAATGTTTTAGAATCATACTCACAAGAAAATTCTACTTTACCAACTCCGTGAGGGAATACAAACTATTTCACAAATGATTGAAGTTATTTACACGATATTGATTCAGAAGATTCTTTTTGAATATATGGTAGCTTTACAGATAAGACTATTCCTAAAAGATATTTAAATATAACACCTATTGACCCAAAAACAAATAGTTATTATTCTTACGGAAAAACTATAGATTCAATAGCAGATATTGCAAAAACACAATTTGAATTAGCTTGAGTATTAAATATAGATGAACAATACCAAGCAATAGTTGAATGAAACTACACAGCTGAAATCTGATTATATAATCTAATAAGGTCTTACAATTCTTCAAACTTTGTAAATGATAGGTCTATTTCAAATCTACCATACAACCCTGAAGAATTAATCTTAACTACAACTGCTTCGTGAGTTGTATATTATGAATGAGATACTATCACAGCTAATAGTTCTGACCTAGAAATATTCTTTTCAGATGGTTCTGTTTCTATTTTAGAAGCTGGTTCAGAAATCACTCTTACAAAACTAGATTTTCCAAACGGAGATAACCTAAACTCATTCGTAAAACTAGCTCTTTGAGCCTGAACAATATGGACAAAAGCAACACATCTAGATGAACAATCAGAATTTCAAATCTACACTACAGATACAACTGCAGCAGTTAGAGGGACAATATTCTGAGTAAGTAAAGATTTAAGTTGAAATACAGAAGTATTAGTTGTAGAATGAGAAGTAGAAATACTTAAAAATGAAGATAATTCATCTATTACAACATTAGAACAATGAGAAAGTACAAGTGTTAAAGAATGAGTAGAAAAATGAGATTCTACATTAGATGAATCAGATATAGAAAATAAATTTTCTGCACAAGTTGATATTAGAAGTGTAGAAACTCTTAAAAATATAAATGATGATATAGCTTTAGTTGAAACAGATGAACCTAATATGATAATTGAAGATGAATCAGTTGTAATAAGTGTACCTGATGTAATATCATGTACTCCATCAGATAACGAATTAAATTGAATAATTAAAACTATAACTTGTGATAGTGATAATAATGAAATTATTAATTATTCTTGTACTGATAGTACTAAAGAACTTAATTTAGATAATACAGCTTGTAAATCAACAATTCCAACTCTTGACTGACTTAGTTTACATGCAACAGCTGATTATAACTCAATTTGAGATTTTGATTTTAAAGATAATGATTGAAATAGTTTATATACAAAAGACTTTCCAAATGTTTTTAGTCCAAATAATTCAAAAGACTTACCAAGTATATGTAAAAGTTGAAGTAAAGAATCAAAATCTTTCTGTAAAATGAGTAGTGATAACTGATGAATATTTATAGATGATTCTGATAACGATGACTTCATCAAATACTCAAACCTAAATCTAGACTCAGATTTCATAATAGAAATGAAGGTGAAAATACCAACAGATAACAACACACATTATTTAATTCATTCATTATATGGAATTAAATTATATACTATAGGTTCAAGGTTATATTTTAATGAAAATGGATCTGATGATTATATAAATATTACTCAATGAGCATTTAATACAATTAGATTAAAAAATATTTCTTGAAAAATGACTGTTGAGAGTGGTGGCAATATTAGTAGTAATAAAACGGATGTAAATATAGGTTCAATGTATATTTGAACATTTTATGATTCTGATTTTAATTATTTTAAATATCAAATTAATGATATTATAGATTATGTAGAAATTTATAAAAACTAAATGTTTTAATAAGAAAGGCTTTAAATTAAGCCTTTTTGATTTTTCTTATGGTCGTTCTCTATCACATTGAACACAAAAATCTCTATCATCTGCTAGAATGTTTCCACATTTACAAACCCAACTAAAAATTCTTTCTTTTAACTTTTTAATCATCATATTTTATCCTTATATTGTTATTTATCTATTTACTCCAAACATTTTTGATTCTCCACATTTAGTACATTTTTTTAGTGTTTGGTCTGAGCATTGTGATACTATAACCCACTTATGACTACAATAATTACTCATTTTTCACCTCCTTTATAAATTTTTATAATAAAAAAGCTTAGAATTAATTCTAAGCTTTTGATTTTTTTACATTAACCGTTGTTAACAACTGTTAATGTAAATGTTGTAGATTGTGTACCACCATCTGGGTTTACTACTTTTATTGTTATATTAAAAGGAGTATCAGAAAATAAATTACCATTCCATGTCATAGCACCAGTAGATGAGTTAATAGTTAACATGCCACTTGTAGGGTCTGAAACTATACTATATACTGCACCACTTGCTACATTTGTAACAGTAGGACTAAATGGAGGTCTATCACCTCCACCACCATCATTTACAAAAGTATCTGCCATTGTAATAGTTGGAGTTGAGATTGAAGAAGAGTCAGAAGTAGATTCTGTAGCTTTTTTTACAACCTCATTCTTTGCAACAAAAACATCTGGGGCAACATCTTGAGCAACTATACCACTAGTATTTACACTATTTTCAAACTCATCTCTCATATTTAAAGACTTATTTTGAATATTTTTTGAGTATTCAAAACTAGCAGAAACATTTGAAGAGAAGTTTTTACTTGCAGTTAGATAAGGAGACCAAGGCTGTTTAGCTTCAAAAGTATATTTAATACCAACATTAACAGCATAATCATTTTCATCTTTATCTGTACTATCATATTTAGCAGATAATCTAATATCTTCTATAGGATAGTAACCTAAATCTAAAGAATAATCAGAATAGTTATTGCTATACACTTTTGTATTTTTATATACACCAACAGTATCAACATCTCCATATACAATTAAACCCTCAATATATGAAGTATATGAATTGGTATCTGCATTTGATGCACCACTTAGACTACTTCTAATAAGACCAGCTTCAAGATTATATGTATCATTATTACCATAACCTAAAGCAAAACCACCAGTTTTTTGAGAAACATCAGTATCTTTACTATTTATAGAAATCTCTTTCTTTAAATAAGCAACACCACCTTTGATATAAATATCCTGATTTATATCATACTTTAAGACAGCAGAAACTTTTTTAAAATTACTTCCACCCTCAATAACAACTTCTGAGAAATCATTCTCATACTTTGCACCAGCACCATTATAAGTCTTATCATCAGACTTTTGTCCCACACCATATACATTTAATGATGAATCATTATTTGTATCTGCATATGCACCAGTTGTTAATCCTATAGCCATTAGGCTAGTTAGTAATATTTTTTTCATTACCTTATTCCTTTTTTGTTTTTGATTTTTACTTTTCTTAGAAAAGTACACTTTTTTAATGTCCTTTCCTAATGAAAGTAAATAAAGTATATTTTTTTACTTGACAATGTCAAATTATATTTTCTAGGTTTTAACTTTAAAAATATAGTTAATATTTAACTATTTATTTTCTAAATGGAGTTAATATATAATTAGTTGTTATATTTTTAAATAAAAGATAAATTCTTATCAAAAAGGTAAGAGTTATGACACAACGAGATATGGCTGGATATATCAATGTTACACCTGTAACACTCCGAAATTGGAGAAAAAATAAACCTGAATTATATGAAATAGTAATGAAAGGTTTTGCCTTTAATGAGATGATAGAATTAAATAATAAAATTTCTACGGCAACACCAATAGAAGAATTAAAATATTATACTGGATATTTACAAGAAAAATATTATGGTACTGATGGATATGATGTTGATTATTATAAACTGAATATAGCTGAAAAGGGTATTGTTAAACTTATGTTTAAACATGATAACTTTGAAAATAAAGAACATTTTTATGTTGAATTATTTAATAGTGATAATGTAAATTTATTTAAAGAGAAATCATTATTAAATAAAAGAGGTATCACAAAATATATTGGTTTAGATAAAGGGAAATATTTTATAAAAATAAGTACTTATTCTGCTAGTACAAAAGTTAACAATAAAGAATACTCACTGGGATATACATTAACTAAGACAGATAATATTGAATTAGAAAATAATGATACAATGAAAAAAGCCACTTCCATTATTGATGGTAAATATATTACGGGGCATTATCAAACCAAAGCTACTGGAAGTACACGAGCTGATAAAGATTATTATAGCTATATGGCAAAAGAGGGAAAATATAATTTAATATTTGAACATGAAATCTTTGAAAATAATGATAGTTTAACTATTAAAATATTTGATGAAAATATGAAACAAGCGTATATTTTTTATGGTAAAGCTAAAAATATTAAAGAACAATTTGAACTTCAATTAAAGGATGGAAAATATTATATAGAATTCCAAAATATATATCATTCATCAGGTCAAGAATATAAATTTGGCTTATTGAAACAATAGTAAAAAATAGCTAGTTTTTAACTAGCTATTTTTTTTGTTCAATTTCTTTATTAGTAGTAGATCCACTATTTAAAACATCTTTTTTATCATCATTTACTACCTCATAAAAAACACCATCACAATGAGAGACAAATACTTTCAATGCTTCTTCTAAATCCTCTTTATTATAATTTATTTTAAGTGTCATAATAGTCATATTTACTCCATTAATTTATATTATATTACTTTGCATTTGTATTAAGTCTGAATAATCTCCATTATCCGCTTTTTTTAAAGCTAGAATATAATCATCTCTATGAGGATTTTCTTTTGATAATAAGTTTTCATTCCATCTTGTGGCTTCTAAGTTATTTTGTTTTAGATAGATATTTGCTAACATTCTTGACCATCTACCATTACCATTTAAAAATGGATGAATTTGTACTGCTCTATGGTGTAATCTTGAAGCTATCTCAATAACATCAAAACTTTTGTTCTTTTCCCAAAACTCTAAATCATCAACAAGTTTTTTAATTTCAGTACTTACTAAATAAGCTTTTACTCCTATACTTAATTCAACAGTTCTAAGTTTTCCTGCCCAATCCCAAACATCTGCAAACATATCTTTATGAAGAGTTAAAAACCATTCATAAGTAAATGGTGCTAGTTCTTTATCTGGTTTTGCTGATAAGTATTTTAAAGTAGCTTTAGTAATGTTCTTCGCTTCGTATAAATATATCTCTTGCATTGTATATTGTACATCTGTATCAAGTTTTAAACCTGATATGTCATCAACATAAGTAGCACCTTTTATTTTAGTTGTATCTTTCATATTATTATATTAACTTGCCCATAAATTTTTTCTATAATCTCCGTACAAAAACTGCTTTTTTGTTTCTTCAAATAATGTATTTATATCATCATTTTCTAAACCTTGCATTTCTAATGCTGATGTATCTTGTACAAGGGATATAATATATAATGCTTTTTCACTGGCTCTTTTATCTATTAGTGTATTTAAATCTATAACTTCATTACCTGAAAAATCTAAGCCTAAAGAGTTTGTAACTTTTTCTAGGGTACTAAGTTTTACATCTTCACCACTTAAAAACCTTGTAACAGTTCTATTTCCGAGTTGTGATAGTTTAGATAAAGAATCAATACTTAATCCTATATCTTCTTTTCTTTGTTTTACTTTTTCTAGTATATGTAATCTAGTCATAATCATATCCTTAAATAATATAATTCTATTATGCCATAAGTGGCTAAATAAATCAAGTTTATTTTTTATAAAATAGCTAGTTAATAACTAGCTATTTTTCTTTTCTCTTTAGATTTTACAGTCTGACATCCATATTTATTTTTAATATCACTCATAGACTTTTGTTTAGGATTTCTTCCTTTCATCTCTCCGTAATACCACATCTTTTTTTTACTAGCCCATTTAAAATTTAACTCTTTTAGTTTATCTTTGATAATTTTAGTATCTCCACTTAACCAAATCCAAGAGCCTATAACTTCTATAATAATATTTTCATAATGTAATATTTGAGATATTATCTTTTCTAGTTCTATATCAAATTTGGTATCATTAGAGAAGTATATTTTATTTTCTAATATATCATTATAGATTGTATTTAATAGTTTGAATTCTTCATTACTACCACCAATATCAGGATGAAGTTTTTTAGCTAATTGTTTAAATACTTTCTTCGCTTCATTAATGCCTGCAACTGCTTCAAATTCTCGTTTAATTTCTTCTTGTGTCATTTTGTATATCCTTTAATTTGTTTTGCCTTTTTTGAAGATTTTGAGGTTTTTTCTTTTCTTTATGATTTTAAATTTTAAGAAAATTAAAAACTTAACTCTTTTTCTTTTTTGGCTTTGCCTCTTTCGTTAGTTCATCGGTTTTTTCAAAGGGTGTTAGGATATATTTTTGTTTGGTATAAACTTAATTTTGTAAAAATTACTTTTAGAATAGATAAATAATATTTCATAATAAAACGACTAAAAAAGGATGTAATAAAAGTGATTAGTAAAGGTTAAAAAAAAAGGGAAGTTAAGTATATTTTTTGTTGCGATAGCAAAAATTTAAAATCATAAAGAAATTTTTATTATCCCTATATGGGATTTCCTTTTATAAAGTGTAAACTTTATAACTATAGCCTTGATAGAAGTGTAATAAAATAGGATATTTATTTTAAACGGATAGCGAGATTTAGCTAAATAATATTTATATATAAACATAATTTAGCTATTATCTCATTAAATTTAAAGGAATTGATATTTAGTTCAGCAATAAGTCAAAGTGGTTTTACCAATGCTTCCACATCAGCCTCTAATGATAAAGATAGTTCTACAATAATAAGAGAAATCTTACAGAATTCATATGATTCAGCTATAAACGAATCTAATCGCGATACAGCAAAAGTAAAATTTATTATAGATTATATAGAAAAAAGTAAAATACCAGGAATAACAGAGTATGAACAAGCATTAGAATCCATTAAAAAAGAAGATTTATCGAAAAAAGAACAAGAGCAAGATATTTTAAATGTTATAGAAGAACAATTAAAAACTGATAAAATACCTATTTTATATATTGTAGATAATGGAGTAGGGTTTACTCAAAAGAAATTAGTAGCAATATTAAATGATGGAATTAGTGATAAAGATAACCCAAATGATTCAGGTGGTTCATACGGTAATGGACATTTTTCAGCATTTAATATATCTGATTTAAGGTATGTTTTATATGGTGGTAAATTTGAAGATGGAACAAAACTATGTTCAGGACAAGCGTTGCTTAGAACACATAAACACAATAATGAATTAAAGCTTGGTACTGGCTTTTTACTTACAAATCAAAATTCAATTGAAATAGAGAATGATATTTTTTATAAAAATAAAGATATACCAAATATTATAGATAATCAATTAAATTCAATTGAAACAAGTGGTGCTGTAGTTGGAATTGTCGGTTTTAATTTTTTTAATAATGAAAAAAATATTGATAAAGTTACCAGTTTAATTTCAAGTTCAATAATCAGAAATTTTTATGTTGCTATTCACGAAAATGATTTAGAAGTTGAAATACTTACTCCAAATAAAAATATAAATATTAATAATGAAACATTAAATGATATATTTATTAATACAGAAAATGAAAAGAGTAGTCCAAGCTATAGTACTGCAAAACGATTTTATGATATGCTTAATTATGGTAAAAAACAAACTATTACAACAGTAGAGGGTGAAGTTAAAATTTATTATCAATTATCGCAAAGCGATACAAAATTAGCACTTTGTAGAAATGGTATGTGGATAGATGAATCAATACCAAGCCCACTAAATAAAGGAAATTTTCCATCAAATAAAGCTTTTAATGCTTTGATTTTGGCACAAAAAAGAACTAATTTTTCAACATTAATCAGAGAAGCAGAGAGTAATTTACATAATAACATTAGGCTCAATAGGTTTAGTAATGATAAAATTGGTAGAGAAAAAAGAGAAAAGTTATCAATTTCTTTAAGAGAGATAAAAGATTTTTTATCAAACATTATTGAAAAAAATGATAATGATTCATTTGATTATGATATTCCTGATTTATCTATTAGTATGGTTGGTGATGCAAAATCAAAGCAATCAAATAAAAGAAAATCTAAACAAACCAAAAAAATACCAAGACAAAGAAAGCCTATACCTGATAGTGAAATATCATCAACAGAACAAGGAAAAGGTAAAAAAGATAAAAGTAATACTAAACAAAGAATAGGAAACCAGTTCGAAGTAGGAAAATTTAGTTCTTTTCATAATGCTAAAAAACAAGAAGCAAAATTAAGATTTGCAACAGATAAAAATGCTTCTAATTTATTACTTTGTTTGAGATTAGAAGATGGGACAGATCCAACTTGTGATAGTGTAGGGATTACTCAACGATTAAAAATCAAGAAAGTATTAAATAATGGAATAGAGTGTAAAATTATTCATGATGATACAATTGATATTGGAAAGGTTAATAAGAATACACTTATTGATTTAAATATAGATTATGATACAAATATTAAAGGGGATTATATTATTGATTACGAATTTTTAAATAGTACCTCAAAGAAGGATAAGAAATGAATCAAATAACAAGTTCATATTCCTTCCCTGTATTGGAAGAAGATAAATTTGATTATGTTAATGAAGCTAGTTATGATGTAAATCAAGTAGATAGTGATAGTAAATCAAATAATATAATTTTTGAACATAAACTAACAGGTAACAATTTAATATCACAGTTGTTAACAAATAATGAAGCAAAGTTTATTACAACAGTTGTATTAAAATCTTCAATGTATAGAGAAACTACTGATAATGTTTTAAATAAGATAGCACCAACACATATTAAGCAAACAATACAATTAAAAACAACATTTGAAACGCAAAGTTTTTTTTCTGCCATTATATATACAGGTGAGGATAAAGAAATTACTTTAAATGCTTCTAAAATGGGATTAGATAATTTTTGGGATGGAGCTACTATAGAACTCAAAAAAGGTGCTATATTGGCAAGAGCTGGATGGAGAGAGTTAGAAAATACAGCAAGTGATTTATTAACAATTAAAAAAGACGACACTCTTGAATATGGATTTGATGTTTCTGTAATTTCAGAAGAGGGTGGAAGATTTATAGCCAATGTAGAATCTACTTTATATGATCAAATTAAACAACTACCAAAAAATGACTCACATCTAAGAAGTATAGTTATTCATATGTTATGTGTAGGATTTATGAATTTAGCTAAAGACTATAAATCTAATGATAGTGAATTAACGAATTTTAAAGGTATAAAACTTGAATTAAAAAATAAAAATATTAAAACTTGGGAAGATGATGAGTTTAATCCAAATCAAATAGCTTGTTATTTTTTAAAACATAATATTAAGTTGGAGAATGATAATGATTAGTGGATTACAAAGATTAAAAAAGATTACTAAAAATAGAGTAGAGTCTATTTTATTATTAGAATTTGCATTAGATAAAAATACTTTTATAGAATATATATTAACTTATTTTGATAAGGAACAATTAGTTAGTGAAGTTGATTTTTATGATTTCAATGAAAAATTATCAGAAAATGAATTTCAACAACTTCATTATTTATATCATTATCCAATTTTATGGAATACATTAGAAAAAGAAAATTTTACCCCACAAGATGCTAAAGAACCTATGAAATGGCTTTCTATAACTTTCCAAGCTATTCAAAATGACAACATTAAACCACATTATTTGGCATTTGTTGATAATAGTAAAGATGGAAAAAATAATATTATTGAAGCATTAAGACAGTCCGAACAAGGTAATAATAAAAAGTTATTTGAAATTTCCAGAGCAATATTAAGAAGAATGTTCGGAAATATAACAGAACGTAGAGGTAAAGGAGTTTATCAAGATATTCCGCTTTCTATTGCATGGTGGAAAACTTATCTATCTAAAGAAATTTCTAGAACTACAAAATTAGAGGAAAAAGATATTATAGAATTTCTTTTAAATCACAAAACACACTATAATGACTTGATTGCTAATATGAATGGAAAATTAACTGTAATAGCAGATAAAACTATTAGAGATAGCTTAATGTTATATATAATTGATAAAAATACTACAGGAAATATGTTTAAGGATATTATGAAAAGAATAGGTATTGAGTCATCATGGAGAGCAATGGGTTCTCTAGATATTGAAGATAACAAAAAAATTATAGAAAGTTTGGTTGCATGATTTTAGACCACTATTATGTTAAAGATTATCATTCTAAACTACCTCATATTGTAAAATTTTCTGGTGGTCGTTCGAGTGGTGCTTTACTTTTTTCTATGCTTAAAAATAATATGTTAAATGCAAGTCGAGGAGATGTTATTATCTTTAATAATACTTCTGCCGAGCATAGTAAAACTTATGATTTTGTAATGGAATGTAAAAAAAGATGTGAAGAAGAATATAATATACCTTTTTTTCTTACTGAGTTTCAAACTTTTGAAGATTCTAAAAATAGTATATATGATAGATTTCAATCTTATCGGTTGGTAAATGAAAAACCATATTCTGAAGATAATCCAAATGGTTATCATCATAAAGGTGAAGTTTTTGAAGAACTTATCTCTTGGCAAATGTATTTACCTAGTCTTATGAGTGGTAGAACATGTACAAAAAAAATGAAAATGGATGTTACTTATGAGTTTTTAAATGATTGGTTTTCAAATCAAACTTATATATCAAGATTAGGACACTATGGAAATGGAAGCAGAATAGATAAAAATATTTTATATAAAAAGCATCAAAAAATGGGCGGTAAAGTTCCTGAATATATATATCAAAATAAAAAAGAATATTGTTTAACACGTCCAACATTTAGACCGGAACAAAATTTTCAAGATTATACAAAAGTTGACGTAGGAAATAAAGAAATTTTTATTAATAGAAAGAGAGTAGAATTTTGTAGTTTTATTGGATTTAGAGCAGATGAACCCATGCGATTAGAAAAAATGAAAAAAAGAATAGATTCTAAATTGAATGATAATATAAAAGTTGCGTATTTAAGAGAAAATAATGAGCATATTTACGCTCCACTAGTAGAGTACGATATATTTCAAAAAGATATTAAAGAATACTGGGATAATCAAGAATGGGATTTAGGACTACCTTATGATGGAAGTCTTGGTAATTGTGTTTATTGTTTTATGAAAGGTGGAAATAAATTATCAAAAATTGATACTATTACAACTGATAAAAGTCCTGAAAATATTGATTGGTGGATAGAAATAGAAAAAAAATATCAAAGAGACTTAATAGCAGAAGATAGAGATATCAAAACAAAAGAAAAAAATCCATTTATTAATTTTTTTGGTATTAATGGGAAAATCTCTTATGAGATAATTAAAAATGGTGCTAATCCCGAAGATCTTTCAAATAGTTTACCTTGTCACTGTACAGATTAAAAAACATTATCAATCTTTTAGTATAGTTTTATATTTATAGAGTTAATTACTTCAAAAGCTAAGAGGTGGAGATTGTCCTTCCCTATGATTACAACTTTAAAAGCAGTACTCAGTTAAAGTCATAAGTGACAGATACCCATTATCAAGAATGATAGTAATAAGGATAAAAGATTCTTGTTTGGTCACTGGACTTAGCGTTTTATTTTAACTGCCTTTAACAAGATATAATATAAAATTCTATCACTTAGGTTTTCTAATGAATAAGCGTAGTTTGGTACTGGATACAGCCTAAAAGCCAAGTATAAATTATTAATAAAATTTTCAATATTCTAAACACCACTAAATACCTTTTCAGTCTTATTATGTCTATTACTAGGTATCAAATGACTATACCTCAAAGTCATATCAAGTTTTTTATGTCCTAGTTGTTCTTTGATTTCTAAGATATTCATCCCTGATATAGCTAACCAAGAAGCGTGTGTATGTCTTAAGCTATGAGTTGTTATTCTATGTTTATCTAAGGTTTTATTATTTGGTACTAATTCATCTACTATAGTTTGCCATTGCTTAGGCATTTGTAATATTTGTTTACCATTTGAAGAGGGGAGTATTAAATTAGATGTTATCTCTTGTGATAATTCATTTATAATATCAATAACTTTACTAGTCATTTTAATACTTCTAGCATTACCATTTTTTGTAGCTTTAAAATATATTAGATTTTCATTTAAATTAATATCATTCCAAGTCAAACTAGCTACCTCACTAAATCTAGCACCAGTAAACAATAGTAATATAGTTAATCTATATATCATTGGTTCTTTTCGTTCTTCTAAAATATCTAGTAATTCTTTTACTTGTTCTTTAGATAAGAAACCAACTTTTTCATTATCTATTTTTGGCATTTTAACTCTACCATTAGCTATAGGGTTAGCATAGTCTTTTATAAGTTCATTATTAATAGCATAATTTATTGTATGTCTTGCAATTCCAAGGATTAAAACTACTGTTCTTTCTTTATAACCATAATTTAACTTCTCTTGTTTTAATTGTTCAAAGTCATTAGGCTTTAAACTTTTTAAAGCTCTAGAACCTAAAGAGTCTTTTAAATGTTTATTGTAAATAGCCTCATCGTTATTCTTCCAACTACTTTTATTATTCATAGCCCATTTGATATATTCATCATAAGCATTTTGTAAAGTGAATTGTTTTACTTTTTTATGCTTAATTGGTAACTCTTCTCCAAGTCTAATTTTATTTAAAATCTCATTTCTTTTTTGATTACAAAAAGGTTCTGTAATACCTTTTGATTTATCTCCGATTTTAATTCTTTTTAATTTATTGTGTTCATCTTTATATCGAATGTAATATGAAATATCATTATTACTTTTATGATATAATTGTACTCCATCATATTTTTTTGAAGTTATAAATCCCATAGTAAGCCTTTAAATTTTAGTCACCCATTAGTCACCAAGTTTAGAAAAGTATACTTTTCTTTGATGTAATATGATTATAACATAGTAGTCCTGTAAATACTTTAAACATAGGCTTTAAAGAAGATTTGAAGAGATTTGAAATGAGTTTAAGAAATATAAAAAACAGCCTTTTAAAGGACTGTTAATCATTTGGTCCCTGGTTCGATCCCAGGTGCCGGAGCCACATCAATTAAATCCCCTTAAATACTAGCTTTATTAAGAATCTAAAAAATCATTGTGCTAAAACTGTGCTAACTTTGTGTTAACAATTTATGCTACATCTTTTAAAAATGTTGCTCTTTCTTTATTAGCTCTTTTTATATATCTTGCATATTTAGATAATGTCATTGTTGAATTAACATGACCTAACATATTTGATACCCAAAGTATATCTTCATTGTTTTCTATCATTACTGTTGCAAATGTATGTCTAGTATGATA
>Ga0193958_1000359_pt1 | contig 17654 bp, 19 predicted proteins | sample FB_1_MG_FD_140320 | JGI IMG/M metagenome (GOLD analysis project Ga0193958, IMG submission 140320) | Microbial mat bacterial communities from the Broadkill River, Lewes, Delaware, United States - FB_1_MG | ecosystem: Environmental > Aquatic > Freshwater > River > Microbial mats | place: USA...
GTCCCAGCCGATAAATTGGCAGGACACTATCACGATACAGGCAACCTTGCGCTGGATAATATTCAAGCCAGCCTAGACATGGGGCTTCGAACCTTTGACTCAGCGGTAGGAGGCTTAGGCGGCTGCCCCTATGCACCGGGTGCAAAAGGTAATGTCGCTACAGGTGCCGTCGTCGCACTATTACACCAGCTTGGCTATGACACAGGAATCAATGAGGGCAAACTTTCCGCCGTTAGTGATTTTATTTTACTCATTAAGCAACAGCTACAAGCAAATAAAGAAAAATAGCTCACAAAAAATTGACATTGGTCAAGGAACTCACCGTCAGCCCTGTTTACACTGATTCCATTACTTAATTGATGATTTTTTGGAGTCACACTCATGGACTTTTTATTGAGCCAAACAGGTCTGCTTAGCATTGTTACTATAGGCGCTATCTTTGGTGGCATGGGTTGGTTTGCCTACAAGATGTATACCTTGTCTGCAAAAGATGCTTCACAAGAGCAATCCAAATAATCACTTGCTGACCTTGCGTCAGTCCCGCGTTTGTATCAGTACGTTCTGTCAGTAGTTATTCACCCGATATGCTGCCGGAACGTACTGGTCTTTAGTCACGTGTCAGTTGCTGGATAATCTTGGCATGTTGTGGGTAAGTATCCAATAATACTTGCCGCTTAGGCGCCTCAAAATCAATAAATTCAAAGCCAGGCGATACTGAACAAGCCACTAGAGAAAAGGTGTTTGGCTCAACGACACTTGAAGCAAATAAATGACCACGGGGAATTGTTACCTGAAAACGCTCCCCTGCTTCAAAATCTCTTCCAAGACGGTGTACTGTATAATTTCCAGCTAAATCGATTTCATGCACAAGTAAGGGGCTACCCTCATAAAAGTGCCATATCTCTTCTTGCTGAATACGATGAAATGCAGAAAATTCATCACTTTTTAGTAAGTAATAAATCGATGTTGCAAAGCAACGATCCCCTGCAAAGCGCGCAGGGAGTGCAGCAGCTTTAATTGTCTCATCAGAGCGATAGACCTCATTATACCAACCACCCTCTTCCGGCAATGGCACCATTTTGAGTGCATCAATCCACTGCTGTGCTGTTTGGTACATCATGATGCGTCCAATGCATCCAAGGCACGTTTTGCATGATCTCGCTCTTCTTGCAAAATCTCGCCGCCTTCCGTACCGTCCAAGCCAAAACGTACCCCGCCTCGTGCCACATTTTGTAAATAGCTTTTGTGATGGGTATGGCGGTGTAGCAGCTTTTTAACTGCACGCCGGCTAATCTCTAAGCCTTGTGATTCAATAAACGCTGTAATTTGTGCATCCACACCCCGCGCCAGTGGACGACGACGACGCCACACAGAAAAAGTCTCAGCCAGTAAGCGCTTTAACTCTCGTGACTGCCTTTCAGAGATGGAAAGCTGACTATCCTTGATGGCTTTTTTTTGCGCTGCTGACTGCATTTTGATAACACGCTTACGCCCCCGAACGAACTCAGCCACATTATCATTAATCTCTTCTGTCTGAGTCACATCTGGCGCTTTTGGTTTTGGCTTTCGCTTAAGCGTTAAGATCTTTCTTGGTTTATCATCAGTCATGTCTCGCGACCCTGAGTCCTTGATTCCATTCACGAACCCTTGATTATAACAAACTTTATATTAAGATCTCCTTACAAATCGGCCAAGACTGACTGTTCATGAGCGAAACCCGCAACTTTATCGGTTGTCACAGCCATAAAAACGAGCTATCGAGGAGTAAAATCATGAGTGGACCACTCAGTAAGCTACGCATTATTGAAATGGCAGGGCTAGGGCCTTGCCCACTTGCGGGCCAATTACTCGCTGACTTAGGGGCCGAGGTCACAGTGATTGACCGAGAAAGTGGCAAGAGTGACCCCACCGATATTAACCGCCGTAATAAGCACTCCATCGCACTGGACTTAAAAACACCCAAGGGCTTGCGTATCGCTCAAGAACTCATTCAGCAAGCTGATATTTTAATTGAAGGTTTTCGCCCCGGCGTGATGGAGAAAATCGGGCTAGGGCCTACTGAGTGTGTCACAAACAACCCTACACTGATTTATGGGCGCATGACAGGCTGGGGACAAACAGGCCCACTTGCTCAGTGTGCTGGTCATGATATTAACTACTTATCGCTGACAGGCGCACTGCATGCCATTGGGCACCATGAAGACACACCAGTCCCACCCTTAAACTTAGTTGCCGACTATGGCGGCGGCACTTTATTTTTATTACTAGGCATCCTCTCTGCACTTTATGAACGTAGCCACTCAGGCAAAGGCCAAGTCATTGATGCAGCAATGGTCGATGGCGTCCCTGCCATGATGGGACTGATTCATACCTTTTTTGCGCGCAATGAATGGAGCACCCAGCGCGAGCGCAATTTATTAGATGGTGGCGCGCCCTTTTACCGATGCTATCAAACCGCTGATGGGCAGTACTTATCGGTTGGCCCCTTAGAGCCACAGTTTTTTGCAGACGTTGTGAAAAAGCTTGAGCTACCCGACACGGAGTGCGCCACGCAATACGATCAAACGAGCTGGCAAGATAAACATGATCGGTATCAGGCCATTTTTCAATCCAAGACCCGTGATGAGTGGATGGCATTATTTGAGGGTAGCGATTCCTGTATTGCACCAGTTCTTGACTTTAATGAAGTGGAGAAACACCCACACAACCAAGCCCGCAATAACTTTATTCGTATTGATAATGTGATGCAGTCTGCACCCGCTCCACGCTTTAGCCGCACACCCACAAGCACACCAAGCGCCCCTAAAGCCGCGGGTGCTGATACACAAAGATTATTAAAGGAGCTTGGGTATAGTGAGAAGGAAATTACGCAGCTTTGGCAGTTAGGGGTGCTGAAGTAGATAAAGAGAGGGAGGTGTTTTTTTCAGGTACAAAAGTAAAGCCCTCTAAATCTTATTACGTTTACTCATAAGCGGTGTATCTGTCATTTCTTGTCTACATCTTCGATATCAGGATACTTATAGCTAAGTTCAAAATCGTGATCGCTTTCGCATGCGTCTTTTAAATTATGATAGCCGATGTCAATTATTTTGATAAAAAGTTGCTCTTCAAGTTGATAATCTCTAAAAGCTTTGTTTGCATGATCTATCACATTTATATCATCGCTGTCTTTCGATTTATCTATTAAAACCCTTATTTCTGATAGTTCTAACCTACGTTTATCTATCTCTTTGATCAGAAAATCAGTCCACCATTTGATGAAAGCAAACTGAATCACCTCATCACTTTTCATAACATGGTGGTTTTTTTCATAAATATCATCAACATATTTTTTCAATATTAGCACTCGTTGATAGAAAGTGGTTATATTAGAGCTATTACTCAAATCAGAATCTATCGAGATTCCTCCTTCGGTAATTGTGTAATTAGCCATAGCCCTCGGTGGCTGAGACTTTTTTATAAACTCCTTTAGTTTTGACAAATCCTGCTCTGACTTTTCCCTATCCTTACTCTCATCTAAATAAAATTTGACATAGAATAAAACTACAGCAATGGAAGGACCAACAGCTGCACCATAGTCTTTTAAGAAAATAAGTAAATCGAGATACCATAGAGAAACGATTAAACAAAAAAATATGATAACAATAGCAAATAAGACATGATTTCTTTTCATAAGTAGCCTAAATTAAACAATCATGATGTACGATCAACCCTTAATATAATACCTCTTTGGTCACGTAGCTCGCCTAAGTAGTCCGCCCAGTGTTGCATCATTTTAACACGCTCTGGTAAATATTCCGTTCGATTATAAGCAGCTCTGATTTGATTACTCTCTTTATGTGCAAGCTGCCGTTCTATTGCATCGGGATTCCATCCCTACTCATTTAGCAAAGATGAGGCCATCCCACGGAAGCCGCGAAAGGTCATAGTGCCGTTTTCATAGCCTAAAGCTCTAATTACAGATCTGACAGCATTTTCACTCATATGACGACTTGCACCCCTTGCACTTGGAAAAACGTATTTACGCCCACCTATGAGCGTAGATTGGTGCTTTCATTCGCTTAATCGGTATCGTCCACATTCCTGCATCAAGGTCAATTTCAGACCATTCAGCACCTCGCAGTTCTCCCGGTCGCAACATAACCAGAGGGGAAAGTCTCAAGGCACATTTCACAACAAACGAGCCTTGATAATTATCCATATCTCTCAAAAGTTGACCAACTGCCAAAGGGCCAGTAATCGCCGCAAAGTGCTTTTTTATCACTGGCTTTAGTATGACGCTGTTATCAATATAAGAAGCGGGGTTCCTGTCTGCCTTGCCCAAGGTAATGGCGTATTTATAAATATGAGAGATAACTTGCTTGATCCGTCGAGCGGCATCACCTGCACCCCTGCTTTCAATGCGCTGCATGGTTCTGATGATAGATTGTGTTTCAACTTCCCGGATACTGATTGAACCTATCCATGGGAAAACATCACGTTCAAGATAACTTTTATTTCGGTGTGTGTAAGTCGCTAACCAACCACCCTCATTATGGGCTATCCATTCGCGTGTGATTATCTCAAACTATCTATCACTGCTTTTGACTGTACCAGTTTAGAGTAACTTATTTATGCTCTGAGGGGTCTATTTATTGAGTGACATGTATAAAAAAGCCCGCTAAACAGACGCTTAGCGGGCTTTTTTCGTGTTTGGCACTGCCTGACACTACATTTTGGCGAGAGAGACTCTCGAACAACCACCATTAAGCACTGATTTATAAGAATTTTTCAAAATTCAAAAACACCCTATACCAACAGATATACCAACAAAAAAGCAATTTCTTATCAAAACACGAAAAAACATGGTTTTGAATCCTACTCTCTGCCAATGATTTGAATCCGTAAAAAACCGCACCAACCGTCTCTTTCAGATTAACGGTTTTGGAATGTGGGGTTGGGGAGAAAAATAAAAGAGAGGGGGCTGGGAAAGCGATTACATCGATTACATGCATTAAAAAAGGCAAAAATTAACGGTAAATAGTTAGTTAATTCAATCACTTACTTAAATCAAAAATGTAATCACTTTTGTAATAAGAAAAATATTACATCGATCACAAAAAAAGCCCAATAACGGCTATTAGTTCAATTAAAACAGTTACTTATAAAATATACTCCTAAAATCAAAATGTAATCGCATGTAATTATTACATGTAATCGGTATGTAATCGATTATGTAATATTTAAAACACTACTTAAAGTATTGATAAATATAAGAATAGTGAAAATGTAATCGATGTAATCGCGTTCCCATACCCCCCCTTCTTTTTTACGCGCTTACCACAAATCAATAACTTAGCTCACTTATACCGTTATAGTGATTACATCCATAGATCAATGGAATATCTGAGCTATCAGCCTCAATAGAAGACTTAATTCAACAGCTCACCTCACCCATACCGTTAGCAACAAAACCACCTTTTCCGAACAACACTATGCAGCGCGTACAGCGCATGAAATGGCACTTACCCCACGAAACACCAGAAAGATTCACGTACAGCGCCGCCCAAAACGCAAAAAGCCCGGAATAATCCGGGCTTGGTGAAGTGATGGAGCTATCAGGCTGCTTTTTTGTACTGCTGCCCTCTCTGTTGAGCTTCTGTATCGGTAAACACGTAACACATGACAGGTGAGCCATCCTTGATCTTAGACCGCACAGATTTCCTGTCGAGATAGGGAAAGCGCTTGCTGTTCTTCAGCTCCTTTTTTAGCTGCGTCATATCAATAGGCTTTTGCTTCATCTCAGCCATTGCCAGTACAAACTGAGGAATGCTGATGGCCACCTTGCCCTCTTCCTTACTATGGTTCACATTGAAATGAGTCTCATACTCAAGGAATTGATACACGTCCCAGAACTCAGACAATAGCGGGGTATCGGCTTCTAGGCACTGGTGACGATCAACACAACTCTGTTCAATGTAATTATCCAAGTCTTCCAAATCACTAGGTAACAAGCCATCTAATATCTTTGCCGCCTTCAGCGCATGTGCAACGGCCATCACCTGAGCATGGTTATGGCGAATACGTTGATTCCCAAGCTCAGCATGCTTATTCAGGCGCCTTAATGCCGCGTCATAACCTTCCTGATACTTCTCAAGGAACAACGATTCTTGAGTAATACACGCCGTCATAAAACCGTTAATTGTTTCAAGCTCCAACTCTCTCAGGCGGTTGGCTGCGTCATAACCTGCGGTGCTGAAGTGCGTCTTGTCCCAATGAATACGGTTGATCCGTTCCATAACTGCCTTCTCCGAATCTACCGCAGCATTTTGGGCAATAATCAGCGAACCTCTGAAACGTGGCTCTCGGGTCTCGTTGCCACCAGTACGCATACCAACCGACCTCATACCCTTACCGTTATAAAGCCCTTTTGCTTCATTCAGGTCGAAAGCACCTTTTTGCTTGCCTGTGGCTTCGCTGCGGTCGCCTTCCATGAGCACCAACGGTAGGTTGGCTAATTGCTCCAATGAGCGCCACCTTCCCGCGTGCGACGCTTTTGATAGTTCGATACCCTCATAGTCAGCACGTCCTGTTAACTTCCAAAGAAACTCAAGAACGGTAGATTTACCAGTACCTGGTTCTCCAGATAACTCCAAAAATGGGTAAGAGGCTTGTTTACCTCGAACCTGTTCAACGAAGAACGATCCCGCCCAATAAGCCAACGCCGCAAGCCCTTTGACCCCAAACGCCTGTTTGTAGTCAGACAACCATAAATCAGGATTGTGAGACGCATCAACCGAACCAATGTGTATGTTGTCCTGCCTGAATGAGGTCTTCACTTGCTTGTCATTAGGCAAATCAAAGAAATCATTCTCATTAGACTTATACAGCTTGCCATCAAACACCGCCTGACCTTGAAACACCCAGCCGCCCAACTCTTTTGCATAACCTAAGAAACCGACCGTCTGCACCTCTGGTAAGTGAGCATCACTAAACCAGTATTCTTTTTGATGCATCTCCAGTTGACGCTTCCCACCTGTAAACATAAGCCCCGGTGCAACATTCAGAAGGCGATTCTTAAACTCGCTAGGGGTAGCCAGTGCTGACGCTGCAAATACGGCCTTGTAAGGCTTATTGATACCGGGTCGATTGATTTTAAGGAAGTAAGCACTCTCTTCAGTTACTGTGTCTTTCTGGAAGTACACGAACTCAGGCTTGCAGTTAGCGATATTTTCAATTTGGATGGGGTTTTCTTCTTCCTTCTCGCTGTACTTAGCAAAGTAGAGCTGATCCTTAAAATCAAATGTAAAACTGGTTCTGTGGGTTCTCTCTGCGATTTTCAGCGCTTTATTCTTAGCATTGGCCGATGTCAGCAAAGAGCCGGTATAAAACCATGCCTCTATATCATCACGCCCAATACTGCCCTTACAAGCTTTGAGTAAATCATTCCAATCACGCTTATCTTTCTCAGGCGCGATGCAGACTTCAGCGCGTTCATTGAGTCGAATCAGATCCTTATAGAACTTAAGGTTATAACGCTGCCCTGCGTCGTCATTATCCAGAGCAACGACCCATTTGATTCCTTTGCACAGATACGCCTTCAGTGATTTCTCAGGCCAATTGTTGCAGCTCATTAACGCAACCGCATGGAATCCCGATTGAATTAACGACAATGCATCGATAATGCCCTCAACCAGAAACACCTGCTGACCACGTTGGGGAGCAAAGTTTGAAGGTTGCCACCATTCGCCAGCGTAACCGCCAGTAAAATGCGCTTTCTTAGGCTTCTCAAGCATTTCAATTATCTGAATAAAGCGTTCCCAGATACTGCCATTGGGTAAGGTAAATTTGACGGTTGAAGTGCCTTTTGGGTCGCTGATGGCTTCAGATTCAAAGCGCTGCCCCTGTACGAACTCAGCAACACACTTTACCGGGTCAATGCCTCTTGACCTCAAGTAAGCTTTCGCCGTTGCATTGCGGTCTTGTTGCGTCGCTGGGAAGCGTTCTTCCAGCGTTTTCCATAGGTCGGGGTATAACTCCCGCGTCATGGTGGAGTAATCACACTTGTTCTCACGTCCACATTTAACATTGTTCGGTTCATCAGCTTTTATAAACAATGACTTCTGTTCACACTTAGGGCACACACCCTCTCTCAGGTATTTTCCGCGCTGCTTAAACCCAAAATCATTAATGAGGCGATTTTGAATATCCGTTATCCGTTGCATAAATCACCTCTCATCCATTTACCGTTAACAAGCGTTTGATCTACCTTGAAAGGTTGCTTTATAATCATTGTTGTCAATTTAATACCTTGTGCCTCTGATATTCCCGTATCAGGGGCTTTTCTTATTGTGCTATTCATTGCTAATTCCTTATCTGCTGCTTAACCAGCTATCAATCTCTGACTCTGACCAACGTACTGTTGACGATGACAAACGTTTGCGCTCTGGGAAGTCTTCTTCCTTCACCATCCGGTAGGCTGTGCGTCTGCTTACATTCAGTTTCTCGGCAACTTCATCAATGGTTAATAGGCGGTCAGTGAAGGCTGGTTTTTGTTTTCGTATCTTCTGGTGGTAATCCTCGATACTGAAAACAACTTGTTTTTGTGGGAGTGCCATTAAGCCCGGCTCCATAAAGTTGTGCAGGATGAGCGACCAAGACCGCTCACCTGCTTGTTATTGTTTAGGTGCTGCGCTTGGCCCCCTCCAGTAGCTCAAGATAATTTTGTGAGGAGTCATACAGATGAGATTGAGCAATATGCCCTTTGCCGCAATCTGGACACTTTACTGTTCCATTTCGAGCCTCAATTTTTAAAACATCGGTGATGTTCACTGAGTGACAATGTGGGCATCTTGTCGCTAGATCATACTGCCCTATTTCATCGTCATCATTCGTGATGCTCGGCTCTGAATAGTCTGAATTCAGAATGTACTTAGCAACAATCTGTCCACCCTTTCCGAAGTCGGGATTATCCAGAATGACCCCTTCAGATTTTAGCTGATCGAGTATTTCACCAGCCTTCTGTTGCCTCGCTGCATCGTCCACGAACTTCACTTTCATCGATACCAGTTTAGATTTAACAGGCCGTATAGTTGGCTTAATATCACCACTAAGAACACCCTGTTTTATCTGCTGATAATGGCTCTCTGAATACTCAACTTTACCGCCCTTTTGAGCATAATCATTTGGTGTACGTACACCAACATCATTTTGAGTATTTGAAACCGCCCCGAGGCTAGTATCTTCTGGTGCGGGGCGGTTTTCAGTGTCACCACTCGAACGCTTGTTAGAATTCATGTTTTCAACGTGCCGGGGGAGGGGTTCAACTTGGTTTGTGAGCGACTTTCTAGCGGCTATTGTTGATGAACCTCCAGCCAAATCTACTTGAGCTGGAATGACTCGAACATCATCATCATTCATCGTCCAGTTTTGTTCCTCTTTTGTTTTGAAGAACACACGCGGAATCTCAGTGAGAGGCTTATGGTACTTCGTTAAATAAGCCGTGATGACGACCACGCCGATTGAGCACAGAAGTGAGAAACCGATAGCCCATACCCAATGGAATACAGAATCAGTTTTTACGGCTAGCGCAGGGCGACTAGATTGATGAGTTGATTGCTCCAGTCGTAAAGAAGCGAGTGCTCTGTAGTAATCCGCATTGGCTTTGCTGCGTTCTGCGGTTGTGGTTGCATTGGAACGGGCAATATTCCTATCAGAGATTAATGCTTGCGCTCTGTCTTGGTAGGATAGCCCGGCGGTATCATGTGCCGTTACTGTTGACGCTCGTTTATCTGCATCTGAGGTAATAGAATACAAACCAGCTCCAGCTGCCATGGTAACGACAATAAAGAGCATGATTCTATGACCTACAGCTCTTCGTCCTCTGGCTGACTGTGTGACTATCTCCTCCGTTACTGGTATCTCCATAAAGGCAATACACAGAGCGATAAAATAAATCAGCGCATATAAGAGAAAAGAACTCTCAGGATTCAATAGCTTTGTCGTTAGCGTATTTCCCATGTGATAAACATTCATGCTTGCACATCCGGCAGCGATAACCATTAAGCCAATCGCCTTACCCGTGGATATTCCCAGTTTCTGACCTGCTAATGTCTCCTGATCATTAAATATAGCGATAGCCATTACAAAGCCCTCCGAGTGATTGAATATAGTTCTACACCGTATTGATTAACACCTTGGTAGCTTAGAAAGACTTCATAACCATAAGCTCGTTGCTGAATGATGTATGAATCCCTTGATAACTGATCTTTGAAAGTCATGGATTCAGGTGTGCTTTGCTCCTGTACTGGCACTGGGATAATTAACTGCTCTGTTGTCGCGCTCACTGGCTCACCCCCATTCGACCACTGACACAGATCGTAATTCGCTCTTCTAACTCCTCAATAATCAATCTATAACCATGATCAACTTCATCGATCAAAGTACAAAGTTCTTCAGATTTAGTGGCAAAGACATCAAGCAAGCTGACAACGTGGTTAATTGATAAGTTATGAAGGCTTTTACTATGAACATCCACCTCACCCGTAAGCGCAGCACTAATCACAGCAAAGCAACCGAATATTTCAAATGATCTTGATACGCAGTCTTGAGTTTTGGCCTTAAGCTCTGAAAGGTTCTCAGTGTGATTCATTGCGCCACCTCCTGAGTTGTACCCGCTTCCAGTTTGCTCTGCATGTCCTGAAAGAGCTTTTTATAGCCACTCTCCGCTGAACTTAACAAGGTATTCAACTCATCTGCACGATCTGCAAAGACTTCTGCAACCGTCACTAACTGATTAAGCTCGAATCGATGAGGATTGACTTCTGTCTGATCCATGCTGCCCATGACTCCCGCATTAATCACAGCAAAACCAGCCTCTAATTCAATTGCCTTAAAGATGCTTTTGCTCATTGTTTCTTGCAGGGCTTCAAATTGCTCTTGATGAGTCATTTCGCCACCTCCTGAGCAGTACGGCCAATCAGGTGATTGAGTCCCGCTGAAGTTGCGTATTTCATCACACTAGCTCGGTCTATCCCCAGCAAACGGGCTATTTGTGAGGTGTTGCCTTTGGTTTCTGAAATGAAGGCGGGAAGAATGGCCGCATGGAATTTTTGGAGCAAATCAGCATAAGCATTGGCCGTGCCGAATTTGCCGCCGATGGCTGCTTCCGTTTTAGCTTGGCTGATGGTGTCTGATAAGACGGTAGAAAGCAGTGTACAACTGCATGGATGAGAGCTTGCGCCCTGTGTGGATGCTACAGGCGTAGCAGTGCCGTGAGTATTCGCGTTCATAGCGTTTATTCCTACGTTGTTTCTAGAGTGGTGACAGTCGCAAAACTGTCGGGAGTCTCTAGGTGCAACATAGGAAGCACCGCATGTATTGCCGCGTAAACGGTTTTTTATTCCATACCCTCCCGACAAACTGATATTATCGCCGGTCGATATAGCAGGCATAAAAAAACCGCTAACGAGTGGCGGTTGCGTAGTATCTACTTTGCCGCCTATGTTGTTTCTAGAGACGCGCCGGTTAGCTTGTGGGCTTGCCGGTGCATTTTCTAGACTACCGTTCTGTGAATTTTTCCGCAAGTGGTTTTTGTGGGATTTTTCGATATTGCTGTTATCCACTGAATCACTCATAATATTTCTGTCTGGCATGGGCGGCCTCTGGTTTGTTCTGTTATTTGTTAGGTTGCTTGCTTGTGCTGGTACACAAGCAAACAAGGTGTTAAGACTTAAGAAGTCTGTTAGATTCATAATCACCACATCTAAGCCTGCTGTTTCAGTGGGCTTTTTTGTGCCCAAGCACTAATGCTGTTTGTCTGTTTCATTGATTAATATCTCTATAAACTTTGTAAAAATGACGGGGGAAGGAGTCAACAACCCCGCCATAATCTGCCATGCACCATCATGACAAATAAGGTTTAAGCCGTTTCTGCCTCTGGTACGCTTTCACGACTTTTTAAGAATTCATCTAAATCAGTTTTTTTGTATCGATATTTTGATTTTTTGGCACCCATTGAACGCAAGTCATAGCGCCTAACCTGAATACTTCTCATTTTCCAAGAATGAGAAAAGCCCAAATATTTGGCTGCCGCATATTCACTTAACCAAGTAATAGATATTTCGTTTTGATCCTGACTTGCTTTCATGGTCTAACCCTCTTTCGATAATCGGTTAATGTGTCGTTTTACCCGCCCACCGTGATCCAGTGAGACCCGGAAGGCTTCAAGCGCCGCCGCCTGATCTGTTGGCAGTAGTGCCAAACCAAGCGCCTTGTATAGCTTCGCGGTGACCTGATCCACCCTATCGGTGCCATTGGTCAGCGTTTCAATCTGTTGCAGGTAGCCCAGTAATGTTTCAGGATTACCTGACTGATTCACCCGATCGCTTAGCTCTTCGCTTAATACTTCTGGTAAGCTGCGACTGAAGCCTTCAGGCGCTCTCATGCCATGCTTTAAAGCAAATTCAGCAAGGTGGATAAAGTAACGGTACTGTTGAGCGTCTAGCGTCCAAATGCAGAGAGTCACCAATATTTCGTTATGGGCTGTCTGATTGCTGTTAATCACGCTGGTAAGGTAGTCTGCATACTTGCCGATCATTTCGGCCTTCACTTCTGCTTTGCGCTTTTTGCTGCGTATGTGCTTAAGCTTTATCCGGTCGGTATCCAGTGCAACCTGCATTAAATCACCTGACTTGCGCGGTGTGGTCGCGGGGACTGATTGCCCCGCTTCCACATTTGCCCGGTGCTTTGAGGCTAGGCTTTGCACAACTAGACCCACTCACCTGCATCATTTTTCAACTTAATAGCGCCGGGACGAACTGCACCAAACTTGCCATGATCTTCGATCACATAAGCATCATTGCTTGATAGGTATTCCTCAACACGGTCACGCTTGGGGTTATCAATGATTGCCCGTCTAACCGCTTCTGTTTGGTAGTACAGGCTTAGGTTGTCGTAACTGGTCACAACCAAGCCACGTGCAGGGAAAAACGGAATTGATACGGTTTTCAATCCGCCGATTGCCTCATTAGCAAACCATGTTTGTAATGCATTGCGTTCTGTTGCTGCTCGGTTATCGCTGTACAGGGTTAAACCATGATTTACCCACAGTTCACGCCCAATAATTAAGACAAGATCATCACCGGATGAATGCCACTCATCCAACAGGCTATTGGTTACGTCAAATGCTAATGCGTCCAAGGTTGGGTATTTACCCTCTTTGCCCACGGTGAACTCGTCTGTATTGGCTTGGCCGTCTGAGTCATACCCCATATAACGAGCGGGTGCGTTTTGGCGGTGCTTTTCCATCCAGCCTATATTCACATCTTGGCAAAGTGGGTTTTCTGCGCGGTCAGTGGTTTTTGCTGCACTCGTTCCATTCCACCCGACCATAATTCGATCAAGTGCCATGCGTTGTATGGCTGCTTTTCTGTAACGCTTTTCAAAGTCATCAAAGACTGCCCAAGCATCCATCGTTGAATAGCCAATGTGTGTGTCAAAATTGGTTTGTTTGCACTCGTAATCATCCGGGTTAAGGCTGCCAACGTACGAGGTTTCTCGGTCATCTGTTTTGGTATCGGTACGGCTGGCAATCGGTGAACCAACCCCAAGCCCTAGCTTTTGCCCTTTTTGTTCTGTTACCGGAACCATGTTAATAACACCCAAGAAAGCGCTACTATGGCTCATTTGATCAACTAAACGCTGTTCCACAGATGGTGAAACGGTGAACTTTTCGGTAACGTCTGAGACATTGTTTGAATTAGCAACCGTAGTTTTTAACTGGTTGAATTTTTCGCGTGTTCTGATTTTCATGATGTGTTTTCCTTAAGGTAATCAGTGATTAATAGTCAGTTTTTGATTCTTGATAAGACTCACCCGTTGCGGGTCTACGCTTAAATCGTCCTGTACTTGCATTACCAATTTCCTCGATCGTTTCCCCTGTCTTTTTCAGGCTTGATTCAATAAGGTCTAACTTAGAAAATAGGCGCTGTAATTCAAGACTGAACGCTTGTTTTAAGTCTTTAATATCGCTCTGTACTTGTGCGAATTGCGCCGCGCTGGGAGAGTTGCTTTCTGGGGATTGCTCAACAATGTCAGCCTCTAACGGGTTACTAAAAAGGCTTTCAGTACGTTGCTGTGTGTTGAACTTCATAATGCCAGTACCAATACTAGCGGGTGAATCTGTGACCCCTAAGCCCACCAAGTAGGCACTATTGGTATCAGCAAAATTCGGCTCTATTTCAATAGAAAGGTGCACTTTTTCACCCGCCCTTACCATGCTGATTAATTCAGATTTTGGTTCGATTTTGACGTATAGGGCAAGCCTTCCCGCCATTGCACCACTACCGATGCGTCCGGCTTTTACCTCTACAACATCACCCAATGCTTTAAACAAACCACCCGGCACTACACCACGCATATGCTCCGGCCAGATTCGTGCGTTATAAACATCTTGTGAGTATGCAGTGGCTATCTGCTCAATGGCTAGCTCTGGGATTTCACGCCCATCTACAGTGGAACCAGCTACCGCTGCACGTATCCAATCGGTTTTTAATTTACTCACTTTGTGGCCTCGTTATTGATAAGAGACCTTAGTTTGTATTTTTTGCTATTTTTATAAAATAAGCCGATGTTTGTATTCCACACTTACAAAATAAAAGTGAGAATCTTATTTTTAATCAATTGCAGAGCAACAAATTTATTCAGGAGAATTTGAAGGATTGAGCGCACAGCCCCACGCCTCCGTGGAAATAAAATAATCTGTAATAAAGTTGCCTGAAAATGTCTGAGAGCATTACTAATAAAGGGCTTTCACATGCTTCAAGTGACACAAAAGAGTAAAAGCGCTGCGATTTGCTGCACCGATTTTGTTAAATCTTGAAGAATCAAGATTCAGCTTACGTTAAGTTAATTTTTAAACTACAACTCTGTTTCATTTATACGCAAGCACAAAAAAGCCGGAAAATATCCGGCTATGTGTAAAGACTGATACTGACTTCAAAGAATTAAAGTATTAACGCCCCGCTCGTTTGGCTTGGGTAGTCACTGCCAGTTGCTTCTGATAGTCAGTGATTTCTTCAGCTTCTGTACCATCTAGGCAATACCGCAAACCGCCGCGACTGACTGCCTGTAAGTACCTTGCATGGTTGGTGTGTTTTCTGAGTAGCTTCTGAATCACTTTCTTAGATGCACCTGCAAACGCTTCATCATTCACAAGCTGATACAAGGTTTTATCAATACCTTTGGCAAGTGGCTTGTAGGTACTCCATACCGCGAAGGCTTGCAAACGTTCATTAAGCGCCTGTGCTTTCAAGTCCGATGGGGAAACAAGCGCCTTTTTTTTGTTCTTACGTGGTGGTCGCTTCTTTTCTTTGCCAGTAGTCGCTGGCGATGGCTTGCGCTTGATTGCTGCATCGTTGCGGATAATGCGACGTTTGGCCGGACGCTTAACCGTTCGCTCTGGTTGTGTGGCTTGATCTTCTGCGGAAGGCTCCGCACTGGTGGCTTTTGGCTTGCGTGTGATAGATAGTTTTTTTCTTGGAGTGTCTTCCATCATTATTTACTTATCCGTAGGAGGAATAAACTCCTGCTGCTCTAATACCTTGATAAGTCCTCTCATCAAAGTATTGTTCATAAAATTCACAAAGTAAATTCGTGCGTTTTCTTCAACTGGCTTGATAAAACCAGCCTCCCGCATTTTATTAATCTGATGAGTACGTTGACGCGGATTCAGGTCCGTTAGAACTTTGGTTAAATCACCTGCTTTGAAAGACTGCTCTTTAATACCTAAGCGCAACACCTTAGCTTCAGGCTTATTCAGGTACTCACGCTCTACAGCCATCTCAATAGTTGGTACCAAAATATGTTCATACAAGTATGAAAAATCTAGTAACTTGTTCACTTTAGACACTTCAAGCAAAACACCACTTAGCACATAGTCACACCATGACAATAGTGATTTTTCATCACCATTATCAGCCTCTGACAGTTTTTCATAATATAGATCCCGATCATTACAAAATACTGCGGTGGGATTAATCAACTGCCCTTCTTTCACATTAAACCCATATTTAATCATCATGGCATAAGTTAATAACCTAACAACTCGGCCATTTCCATTACCAAAAGGATGAATCCAAGTAAATCGATGGTGGGCAATAGCTGTCTTTAAAAGATCATATTTTTCAGAATCTTGACCATTTATAAATGATAGTAATTCATCCATGTAGTCAGAGACCTGATGAGCTTCTGGTGGCTGGTGTTCTGATCTTGAAATTTGAACACCCCAGCTCCTATAAGCACCGGGCGTTCTATCCCCTTCTTCTTGCAGCCCAGAAACAGCTAACTGATGTAACTCTCTGATAAAAAGGTGTGTAAATTCAGTCCCCTCCTCAACAAACTCTTCTATGTAAGTCATTGCAGCTTCAACATTGGCGATCTCTGAAAATCTTTCTGTTGATCTCTCCTGATGTTCTATTTTTTGCTCAACATATTCCGATATTGTTGTCCTATTCCCCTCTATTCGAGCAGAACCAACACTCTCAAGAAGGTGAAAAATTTCCTTTAACTGGAAGAAAGTCCAAGGCGCTGTAGTGCCGCCCAGTTTCAACTTTCTTAGGTGATTTAATTCCATCAAAGTATCTATCAATGGGGAATCAAACGTTGGATTAACTATTCTTAGATCAAAATGCTGGAATGAGGCAGCCATAAACATCACTTGTCAATTTCATTATATACAAAAGTTTTTCACATTATGTACCGTTGGTTACATGTAACCAAATGATATAAAGAGGAATATACTCCTGAAATATACAGCACTATCTCATAATGTGTTTTTAATTATATACACAACAGGTAAAACATTATCTACAATATTTTGCTACTAACATCGAGTTATTGCCGCTCAAATTTTAAAATATGACCACTCTCAGACCTTAAACTATCTAAGTAATCAGCCCAACTTTGCATCATTTTAATACGCTCTGGTAAATATTCCGTTCGATTATAGGCCGCTCTGATTTGGTTACTCTCTTTGTGTGCAAGTTGTCGTTCTATTGCGTCGGGGTTCCACCCCTGTTCATTTAACAGGCTTGAAGCCATTCCACGAAAGCCGTGCGGGGTCATGGTTCCATTTTCATAACCCAGTGTTCTAAGTGCAACCCTGACAGCATTTTCACTCATGTGGCGACTTGCGCCTCGCGCACTGGGAAAGACATACTTGCGCTGGCCTGTAAGCGGATGAATCTCTTTTAAGATAGCAATGGCCTGTTTAGACAAAGGAACATAATGCACTGTTAAGTTAGCTTTTTTAATATAGGTGGGGGCTTTCATTCGCTTAACGGGAATAGTCCACATTCCTGCATCAAGGTCTATTTCAGACCATTCAGCGCCTCTTAGTTCTCCGGGTCTTAACATCACCAGTGGTGAGAGCTTCAAAGCACATTTCACAATAAACGAGCCTTGGTAGTCGTCCATGTCTCTCAACAGTTGACCAACAGCTAACGGGTCAGTAATCGCTGCAAAGTGCTTTTTAATGACCGGCTTGAGTATGACGCTGTTATCAATATCAGACGCAGGGTTTCTGTCTGCTTTGCCCAATGTGATGGCATATTTATAAATGTGTGAGATAACTTGCTTGATACGTCGGGCTGCATCACCTGCACCTCTGCTTTCAA